>Ga0209507_1000063_pt1 | contig 176976 bp, 152 predicted proteins | sample AD_UKC028_MetaG_FD_184414 | JGI IMG/M metagenome (GOLD analysis project Ga0209507, IMG submission 184414) | Active sludge microbial communities of municipal wastewater-treating anaerobic digesters from USA - AD_UKC028_MetaG (SPAdes) (version 2) | ecosystem: Engineered > Bioreactor > Anaerobic...
CAGAAGCATGGCTCCGAGTCGCTCCGCCATGCTTCTGATGGTCGCTTCGATGACTCCGCTCCCTGCCGGTCCCCCTCTCCAGCAACGGGGATCATCGAGGCAACGCACATCGCCGCCGCGAGAGGGATCCCGGAATCGGGAGAAGAGCCTTTCTTTATCCGGACCGGTTTGTTATCATCCGGCCGCGGAAACCCAGGCAGCGCCAGGAGAGTCCCATGAGCCCAGAGCAGGTCCGTCGCCGGGAGTTCCTAAAAAAGATGGCCGCCGCGGCCGCGGCCGGAACGGCAGCCACGACGTTGAGAGGAGCGGTTCCGTCCGGCGATATTCCCGTTTCCGGTGCCGGAGGGACGACCCGCTCCGGAGCCGGTCCCGCTTCCGCCGGCTTCGATCCGAAGGGCCTGCCGACCGCGACGCTCGGCCGGACCGGCGCCGTCGTGCCGCGCATCGGCATCGGCCTCGGCAGCCGCTTCTGCGCCGTCCTCGACGAGGACCAGGCCGCGGAGATACTGGAAACGGCGCTCGACCACGGCTTCTATTACTGGGACACGGCCGGCAGCTATGCGAACAAGTCGATCGTCAGCGAGGAACGGATCGGCCGCGTCCTGGCGCGCCGCCGTAGCGAGGTCTTCCTGGCCACCAAGTTCGAGGAGCGTACCTACGACGGCGTCATGCGCCAGCTCGAGACCAGCCTGAAGCGCCTGCGGACCGACCACATCGACCTCTACCAGGCCCACCTCGTCGCCTCCCTGGCCGACCTGGACACGCTCGGCCTCCCCGGAGGCGCCCTCGACGCCCTGCGCCGGATCAAGGAGCAGAAGATCGCCCGGTTCATCGGATTCAGCGGCCACGTCGACGCCGCGGCCATGGCCGAGGCGGCCCGCCGCCACGACTTCGACACCATGCTCATCGCCCTCAACCACTATTCGGAGCGGCGCGGCGACTTCGAGGGCGGGGCCGTCCCGGCGGCCGCGGCCAGGGGCCTGGGCATCATGATCATCAAGTCCGTCCGGCCCCGCGAAACGGTCCCGGGCCTGGCCGCCTCGGACCTCATCCGCTACGCGCTAACCCTGCCGCACGTCCACTCGGCCGTCGTCGGCACCGACAGCGTCGACGTCGTCCGCAAGAACGCCGCGCTCCTCGGCGACTTCCGGCCGCTCGCACCCGGGGAGATGGACCGACTGACGGTCAAGCTCGAGCCCTTCTTCGCCGGCGCGGACCTGCCCTGGATGAAGCCCGGCTACCGGGACGGGGAGCCGTGTTGAGGCGCGGGCGGCCCGCGCCGGGGCTGGCCCTGGCGCTCGCGGCCCTGACGGCGGCGCTCGGCCTGGCCCTCCCGGCGGCCTGCCGGTCCGGACGCTCCGCCCCGGTCCTGGCCGCGAGCGACTTCGAATCCGGCGACGCCGCCGGCTGGGCGCCGGACGATCCTTCGCGCTGGCGCGTCGTCTATGACGCCGGCCGGGGCTCGAAGGTCTACGCCTTGACCGCGCCCGGCGCGCCCGGCCCCGTCCGGGCGCCGACCTCGGTCTCCGTGCTGGCGGGACACGACGTCGGCGGCTTCGAGCTCACCGGCCGGCTGCGCTGCGCCGCCGACCCGGCCGTCGTCTTCCGCGACATGTGCGTCATCTTCCACTACCGGGACCCGACGCATTTCGCTTACGTCCACTTCGCCGGAACGAGCGACGCCGTCCACAACATCATCGGCTTGGTGAATGGCGCCGACAGGGTCAAGATCAACCTCGAGCCGACGGGGGCGCCGGCCGCCCGGCTGACCGACCTCGCCTGGCACGCCTTCAAGGTGACCTGCGACGCGGCAACGGGGGAGATCCGGGCCTATCTCGACGACCTGACAACCCCCCTCCTGACGGCCCGGGTCGGCGGCCCGGCCCACGGCCTGGTCGGCGTCGGCTCGTTCGACGACACCGGCGCCTTCGACGACCTCGTCCTCCGGGCGCCCGGCGGGGGTGATCCGGCCGGCCGTTCCTGATATGATGGAGGCCGGAGCCGCCCGATGTCCATCCGTGACGCCCTGAAAAGCCTGGCCGGCAAGCCCCGAAGCTCCGCCGCCGCGGCCGCCCCCGACGCCTGCGTCCTGCTCGGGGGGATCGAGGATCTGGACGCCGCCCTGGCCTCCCGCGACAAGCTCATGGTCCTCGTCTATGCCTCCTGGTGCCCGTATTCCCAGGCTTTCCTGCCCGAATACCTGGCCCAGGCCGCGGCCGGCGATCCCTGCTACGCCCGGCTCGTCGCCGAGGACGACGATCCGGTCGTCCGCCGCTACGACGTCGAGGTCTTCCCGACAGTCCTGTTCTTCGAGAACGGGCGGCTGGCCCGCCGGCTGGACGGCATCTTCCACCGCGGCCTGACCCGGGGCCAGCTCCAGGATTTCGCCCGCGCCTGCCGCGTCCGCTGACCCGGCCCCCTCGCTGGACGCGGATTGACACGCAACCCGGATTCTGTAATTGTAGTTCCATATCCCAGACGCGACGAGAGGTTGCCCCATGAAAAAGCACCCCGCCCTGATCATCTTCCTGGCCGCGGCGATCTCCGTGACCTTGGCCGGCTGCTCGGCCGGCGGCGACGACGACGGCGGCGATGACGTTCAGACCTACGGACAGATCCTGAAGCTCGTTGCCAGCGACGCGGCCGACACCGACAGCTTCGGCTACGCCGTGGCCGTGGACAGCAACTTCGCCATCGTCGGCGCTCCGGCCGCGGAGGGCGGCGGAACGGACAGGGGCAAGGCCTACATCTTCTCCAGGACCTCCGATTCCTCCTGGGCCGAGGTCAAGATCCTCAGGGCCTCGGACGACAGCGACTACGACTATTTCGGCGTCGCGGTCGACATCTCGGGCGACTATGCCGTGGTCGGCGCGGGCGGCGAGAACGGCACCGGCACCGACCAGGGAGCCGCCTACGTCTTCTACCGCAACCAGGGCGGCACGGACAACTGGGGCCAGGTCAAGAAGCTGACGGCCGGCGACCGGGCGGACGACGACGGCTTCGGCTACGCGGCGTCCATCGACGGCGACACGATCGTCATCGGCTCCGATGGCGAGGACGGGGCCGGCACGGACCGGGGCGCGGTCTACGTCTTCCTCCAGAACGAGGGCGGCGCGGACAACTGGGGCCAGGCCAACAAGATCACGGCCGGAGACGGCGCGGATGTCGACCAGTTCGGCTACTCCGTCAGCCTCGACGGCGACCTGGCCTTCGTCGGCGCGCCCCGGGTGAACGGGGACGGCACGGCCCGCGGCGCCGTCTACATCTTCTCCCGGGACCTCGGCGGGGCCGGCGTCTGGGGCCAGGTCACGAAGATCGTTCCCAGCAGCCCCTCCGACAACTCCTGGTTCGGCAACTCCGTGTCCGTCAAGGGCTCCCTGGCGGTCGTCGGCGAGGCCTGGAACGACGGCACCGGCACGAACCGGGGCGCCGCCTACCTCTTCGGCCAGGATACGGGCGGGACGGACAACTGGGGTCAGATCAAGAAGTTCACCGCCAGCGACGCCCACGACGAGGACTTCTTCGGCTACAGCGTCGCCGTCAACGGCTCGGTTGTCGCCGTCGGCGCCCCCTGGGCCCCCGGCGGGGGCGAGGAGCGCGGCCAGATCTACGTCTTCTCCCGGGACGAGGGCGGCACAGACAACTGGGGCCAGGTCCAGCGCCTGCGGTCGAGCGACGCCGCGAACCAGGATTGCCTGGGCTTTTCGCTCGATGTCCTGGGCCTGTACGTCCTCGGCGGGGCGGTCGGAGAGGACGGGGCCGGCTCCGGCCGGGGCGCGGCCTACGTCTTCAAGAAGTCCTAGGTCCCGTCGCGTCCGGACGGCGGGAAGCGGCGCCGAGACCGAGACTGATGCCGATGCCGATGACGCGATACGACCTGGCCGTCACCCACGACTGGGAGTATGACGCGGACTTCGTCGGCCTCATCGCCGCGGCGGCCCGCGCCCGAGGCCTGTCGACCCTGCTCGTGCCGCCCGGCGAGGCCGGCCGGGTCCTCGATGATTTCCGCTCCGGCGCCCTCGATTTCGGGCTCCTCGTGGACCGCGCCTCGGGGGCCTCGCCGGAGTTCGTCGAGCTGCAGGCCCTGGCCCTGAGCCGCGGCCGGGACGTCCTCGAAGGCCTGGACAAGCTCCGCTGGGCGTCGGACAAGGCGACCATGCACCTGGAGTTCCTGTCGGCCGGCATCCCGGCGCCCTACACGCTCATCCTGCCGTCCTATGCCGCCCGGCCCCACCTGGCCCTGACGCCCCGCGACCTGGCGCCCCTCGGCGCGCCGTTCGTCATCAAGCCGGCCAATACGACCGGCGGCAGCCTGGGCGTCGTCGTCGGCGCCACCGGTCCGGCCGAGGTCCTGGCCGCGCGCCGGACCTTCCCGGCCGACAAGTACCTCCTGCAGGAGCGGATCACGCCCGACGACCGGAACGGGCGCCGGTTCTGGTTCCGCGGCTTCTACGTCCTGGGCCAGGTCCACCTGGCCTGGTGGGACGACCGGACCCATCTCTACGCCGAGCTCGGCTATGACGAGGCGGCAGCGGCCGGCCTGGAGCCGGTCTATGCCCTGGTCCGATCGATCGCCCGGGTCTCCCGGCTGCGCTTCTTCTCGACCGAAGCGGCCCGCGACGTCCGCGGCCGCCTGGTCGTCGTTGATTACGTCAACGAGATCTGCGACATGAGGCTCCGCTCGGCCCACGCCGACGGCGTGCCGGACGCCATCGTCGGGCGCATCGCCGACCGCATCGCCGCCCACGCGGCCGAGGCGGCGGCGCGCCGGACCGCGGCGGGCGGGGAAGGGGAGGCCTGAATGAAGACGCGGGGGCTAATCCTCGGGCTGCTGCTGGCGGTCGTCGCCGTTTACTTCATCTTCTTCTCCAGGACGGGTCGGGACGGCAAAGGCGGCCTCGAGACGATGGTCGACAGCTACCTCGAGTCCAGGATCGAGCTGACCAAGGTCAACCTGGAGACCCTGGCCCGGGAGATCCAGTCGTACGCGGCCGAGGCCGAAGGAGTCCTGCCCGAGACGCTCAACGCGATGCGGCGCCTCCATCCGGCGGCGGCCGCCGCGGCTGACGCCTGGGGCCGGAGGATCCGCTACGAGCGGCTCTCGGATTCGGGCTTCCGGCTGCGCTCGGCCGGGCCGGACGGCGCTTTCGGGACGGGCGACGACCTGGTCAGGGATTTTTGACGAACAGCCGCCGGATCCGGGCCCAGAAACCGGGCTTGGGCGGCGGGGCGTCGTCGATCTCCACCTTGCCGACCGACTTGCGGAAGGCGGCCTTGGGCGGGAAATAGGGGGCGTGGCGAAGCAGGGCCAGGTCGTACTCCCGCCGCCGGGCGGGATCGCGGAGGGTCCGGAAGGCCTCCTGGACGCGCTCCAGGACGAGCTCGCGCTCGGCTTCCGGGACCAGGCCGTAGAGGGCCAGCGAGCCGTCCTTGTAGGTGGCCAGGGCGGCCTGGTAGCCCTCCCAGATCTCGTCCTGCGAAGCCGTCCGCTCGACCGAGAGGAGCTCGTAGTAGTTCCAGTCCTCGATCCGCTTCAGCATCAGGCCTCGGGCAGGCGGATCTCCGGCGGGGTCCGCAGGGTGAATTCGATCGAATAGGCCATCTCCTCGGACATCTGCCGGATGGCCCGGGCCGCGGCCGCGTCCCGGTGGTCCGGGTAGTACGGCCGGAGGCCGCGCAGGGAGGCCTGGACGTCGTCGGCGTAGGGCACGGCGCCGAGGTACTTCATGTCGATGAGGAGGTACTTGCGGGCCACGTCGGCCACGGACCGGCCCAGCAGGACGTCGCGCTCGTCGCGCGTCTTGTTCATGACCAGGCAGGGCCGGAAACCGCGCAGGGCCCGGTAGAGTATGGTCCCGTAGGACCGGTCGGTCTCCATGAGCGATTTGAAGAATCCGTAGAGCGACTGGGAGTTCTTCTCGATCTGGTCGAGCATCCTCTGGTGCAGGTCCCGGATCTTGTAGTGGTCCATGTAGAGCTTGAGGACCCGCATGATGCAGGACTTCAGGAAGAGGTAGGTGTTCTCGATGGCCGTCGGCTCGGGCGTGGCCACGACCACGCCGGGATTGGCGCTGAGGAAGAAGTCGAGCGTGTTGTAGCTGCTGCCGGTGCCCAGGTCGAGGATGACGTTCGGCGTCTCGAGCTGCCGGATCTGGCGGAGCAGCCGGAGCTTGCGGAAATGGGGCAGGTTGGCAATGAAGAGGATGTTCTCGGAGCCCCGGACCAGGCGGAGGTTCTTGTAGGGCGTGGCGACGGCCGCCTCTTCCAGGCTGGGAGCGACCCCGGTCAGGAAGTCGCCGAGATCGGGGTGACCGGCCTTCATCCCCAGCAGGGTGTGGAGGTTGGGGGCGCCGAGATCGGCGTCGAGGAGGACGACCTGGCGGTCGAGGGAGGCCAGGTGCAGCCCCAGATTGGCGGCGATGAAGCTCTTGCCCGTGCCGCCCTTGCCGCCTCCGATAGCCCAGATCCGCTTATCCATGATCGGTCAAACCTTGGCCCCGAAGGGCCTTTGTACCATAGACACTCCGTGATTTCAACGCAGCGCCGGTCCGGCGGGCCGATCCTTGAAGGCCCCCGGACGCGCCCCCCTCCGGGCCGGGGGGCCGTCGCTTCCGGGAGCCGTCCCGATCCCGTCAGACGGTCTTGGCCTCCGCGCCTTCGACGGCCGCGGCCTTCTTCTTGCGCCAGGCGCCGCGGATGAGGAGGCACATGACCAGGACGACCAGGGCGATCATGATCCGCGCGCCCCAGAGGTAGGGCCGGTTGGCCGCATCCTTCCCGGTCATGAGGAATTCCTTGACCGCGTCCTGGTAGGTCCAGATGGCCAGCATGACCAGCAGGTAGACCGGGGTGACGTAGGTCAGGATGAACTTGAAGACGCCCGGCACCTTGAGGTCGGCGCCCTTGTGCATCTCCTGCCAGCCCTTCTTCAGCCCGAAGACCCAGGAGAAGAGGATGATCTCGATGGCGGCGAAGACGACCAGGCCGAACGTGCCGGCCCAGAAGTCGAGCTCGTCGAGGAAGCCGAAGCGGAAGAAGGCGATGACCATGGCCGACAGCGTGACCAGGACGGAAAAGACGACGATGACCGCCTTCTGCCGCTTCCACTTGAACTCGTCCTCGAGGAAGGCGATGGCCGGCTGGGTCATGGCCACCGACGAGGTGATCCCGGCGATGAAGAGCAGGAAGAACCACATGCCGCCGAAGATCTGGCCCAGGGGGATCTTCTGGAAGATGACCGGCAGGGCCTGGAAGCCGAGGTTGAAGGCGCCGCCCTGGGCGATCGTCTGCGTCTCGGTCAGGCCGAAGAAGGCCACCGCGACCGGGATGGCGATCGTGCCGCCCAGAACGACCTCGGCGAACTCGTTGGTCGAGGCGGTCGTGATGCCGTTCAGGGTGATGTCCTGGTTCTCCCGGACGTAAGAGGCGTAGGTGTTGATGATGCCCTGGCCCAGGCTCAGGGTGAAGAAAATCTGCCCGGCCGCCACCAGCCAGACCGAGGCCGACCCCAGGCGGCTGAAGTCCGGGTTCCAGATGTAGCCCATGCCGTTGGCGATGCTCAGCTCCGGCTGGGCGGGATCGGGCGTTCCCAGGGTCAGGACGCGGACGGCCAGGACGATGCCGAAGATGAAGAGCAGCGGCATGCCGTACTTGGCCAGCACCTCGATGCCCTTGGAGATGCCCTTGTAGAGGAAGTAGAAGTTCAGCCCGATGGTTATGAACCAGAAGATCAGCACCGGCCCCAGGCCGGAGAAGAAGGCGTTGGACTCGATCCCCTGGAAGCCGCGCAGGAACTGGCCCATGGCCTCACGGTTGGCGTGGCCGAAGTACTTGCCGGTCACCGAGAACCAGGAGTAGCCCAGGCACCACGACTCGATGAAGTTGTAATAGACGACGATGATGAAGGGGATGACGATGCCCAGGGCGCCCAGGTACTTAGAGGGCGCCTTCTTCCAGAGGAGGTCCAGCATGCCCGGCGTCGTGCCGTGGCCGTGGGCGCCGCCCATGCGGCCGATCGTCCACTCGACCCACATCATCGGGATGCCGAGGAGCAGGAAGGCGACGAAGTAGGGGATCATGAACGCGCCGCCGCCGTTGGCCGCGGCCTTGACGGGGAAACGCAGGAAGTTGCCCAGGCCGATGGCGTTGCCGGCCACGGCCAGGATCAGGCCGATGCGCGAGCCCCATTGCTCGCGGCCGCCGGCCTCGACGACGACGTGCTGTTTCTTGCCGAAGAGCACCCGGTAAAAGCAGTAGATGGTCAGCGTCAGGATGAATCCCCATCCGAAGATGAGGAAGAACCAGCCGGTTCCGGTCAATCCGTGCATCTCAGAACCTCCTCGGAGATCGGGAAAGCGCTAAATATCACAGGACCGCCGCGCCTGTCAAAGCAATCGGCGTTTTTCCGAATTTTGGGCATCCCCCCGGGCCGGAGGGGGCGCATAGGGGGAAAACGGGGGCTTTTCGAAAATGGCGGCCGGCCTTGCGTTTCGGCCCGTTTTCTGCTATTGTTAACCGTCTTATCCGCCTAATTCTCCGCAGGAGCCGACACACGTTGGACGCATTCGGGAATATCGACAGCAAATACCGTTTCATCATCCTGGCGGCCAAGCGCGCCAAGCAGCTCCTCAAGGGCGCCAAGCCCAAGCTCGAGTCGAAGTCCAAGAACCCCATCCGCATCGCCCAGTCCGAGGTCCGGAGCGGTCTCGTGGAATACGAGATCCTGCCGACCCGGATGGAGGACATCCCCGAGCGTGACGACCGCGTCTTCGTGGGCGGCGGCATCGCCGACGAGGTCGTGGAAGCCGACGGCCTGTCCGGCAAGGACCTGGCCGACGAGGAGACCGGCGTCGAGGCCGAAGCCGAGGGCGCCGAGACCGAAGCCGAAGCCGAGGGCGAAGACGAGAACGAGGACCTCGAGGGCGACGAAGACCTCGGCAAGGACGATAAGGACGAGTAGAGCCGGGCGCCGCCGGCTCAGTCCGTTCCGGCCGCCACGCCGCGGCCGTTCAGCAGATCGACATAGCTCGCGGTGATGAAGTCCGCCCGCTTGAACCCCAGCGACTTGGCGAAGCGGGTGATCTCGTGGCGCTCGCCCGCGAGCTTCATGAAGCTCCCGGCCGTCGTCTCGTCCAGGCAGATCGTCAGCCGGCTCCGCCGCAGCACGGTCCGGTGCAGGCTGTAGGAGAAAGTCTGCCGCAGCCCCAGGGCCTTGAGGATGCGCCGGGTCTCCTTCGGGTCGCGGACCTGGGTTTCGAACTCCCCGCGGACGATGAAGGACCTGGCCTTCCGCTTCTCGCCCTTGAAGGCCAGCCAGGCCCGGCGGCCGGCTGTCCGCAGGCCCAGGGCCCGGCCGGCCCGCCGCAGCTCCCCGGAGGCGAAATCGAACAGGGCCTCGGTCTCGAGGTGCCGCTCCCGGGTCACGGCGGTGCCGAACGTCAGGACCTTGTCGCGCCACGCCTTCGGATCGTCGATCCGGATCCTGATCTCGATCTCGGTCATTGCCTCCCCCGGAGCTTCCTATTGCCGGCGCAGCAGGCTGAAGACCGCCAGCCGGATGAGCGTTTCTTTGGTCGCCGTGTCGGCGAAGGGCGCCAGGGCCTCGAGCGACCGTTCGGCGAACTCACGGGCCCGGCCGGCTGCGTAGTCGAAGGACCCGGCCGCGGCCAGGGCGCCTACGAGGTCGCGCCGCTCCGCCGCCGGCGCGTCCTTCCGGCCGACGAGGCCGGCCAGGCGACGCTGCCCGGCCCGGTCGACCCGGCCCAGGGCGTGTATCAGAGGCAGGGTGACGCGGCCTTCGCCGAGGTCGGACAGCACGGGCTTGCCCAGGGCGGCCGGGTCGCCGGTAAAATCGAGCAGGTCGTCCTCGATCTGGAAGGCCAGGCCCAGGTTCAAGCCGTAGGCGGCGACGGCTTCCTCTTCCTCGGGCGAGGCCAGGCCGAGGATGGCCCCGATGCGGCAGCAGGCGCCGAACAGGGCGGCCGTCTTGTTGCGGACGATCTCCAGGTACTGGGCCTCGGTGATCAGCGGATCGCCGGCCCGGGCGTACTCGTCGAGCTCGCCCTCGATCATCCGGGCCGAAACCTCGGTCAGGAGGCGGATGACCCGCTCGTGGCGGGACTGCAGCGACAGGCCGATGGACTTGATATAGAGGTAGTCGCCGAGCAGGACGGTGATGTTCGGGCCCCACTTGGCGTGGACCGATTCCCGGCCGCGGCGGAAGCTGGCGTTGTCGACGATGTCGTCGTGGATGAGGCTGGCCGTGTGCAGGAGCTCGACGAGCGAGGCCAGGAAGACGGATTCCTCGCTGCCCGGGCTGAAGAGCCGGGCCGTCAGCAGGACCAGGGCCGGGCGCAGGCGTTTGCCCCTCCTGTTCAAGACGTAGCGGCTGATCTCGGCCGTCAGGGGATTGGACGAGCGGGACCAGGACTCGAGGCGGTCCTCGACCCGGTCGAGGTCCGGACGGATCCCCTTGTAGAGCGAGGACATGTCCTTCCACTCGGAGAGGGACGTCCAGCGGTCGACTAGCGGGGTGGGCGGGGTCATCGTGGGCGGCGCCATCTTATCATCGGCCGGCCGCATTTTCAAACGGGAAGAGACCGGCGAAGTTCCTGGTCGTGGCTTCGGCCAGGTCCTCGGGGGCCAGCCCCTTGAGCCCGGCCAGGACCCGGGCCGTCTCGACGACATAGGCCGGCTCGTTGCGCCGTCCGGCGCCGCGGTAAGGGACGGGGGCGAGGTAGGGGGAATCGGTTTCGACGAGCAGGCGGTCGAGGGGGACCCGGGCCGCGACCTCGCGGAGCGCCCCGGCCTTGGGGAAGGTCAGGATGCCCGAGAAGGAGATGAGGAAGCCGCGGTCGAGCATGGCCGAGGCGATGGGCCAGTCCTCGGTGAAGCAGTGGAGGATGCCGCCGCGCCCGAAGCGCTCGCCGTCGACGGCGGCGATGATATCCGGCCCGGCCAGGCGGCTGTGGAGGATGACCGGCAGGCCGGCCCGTTCGGCGAAGGCCAGCTGGACCCGCAGGGCCCGGCGCTGGGCTTCCTGCGGGGAGAAGTCGTAGTGGTAGTCCAGCCCGATCTCGCCGACCGCCCGGAGGGCCGACCGGCCGGCCAGGGCCTCGAGCCGGCGCAGCTGGTCATCCGCCAGGTCCTTGGCCTGGTGGGGATGGACGCCGGCCGCGGCCAGGATGGGACCGAACTCGGCCGCCAGGGCCTCGATCGCGGCCAGGCCGTCCGGGCGGGCGAGCTCGGTCGGGCAGAGGATGGCGACGAGGCCGGCGGCGAAGGCCCGCCGGACGACCTCGGACCGGTCGGGGTCGAACTCCGGCATGTCGAGGTGGGCGTGGGAATCGACGAGGCGCATCGGGGCAAAAAAAGAGGGGCGCGCGCCTCGAAGACGCGCGCCCCCCGGGTGATTACTGGGCTATCTTGGCTTTCAGCTTGACGAGCGGGATCGCGCCGTGGCTGACGAGCTTCTGCAGGAATTCCTTGGCATTGAAGGAGTCGCCCTTGAGCTTGCGATAATCCTTCTCCATGTCCAGGATCTCCTGGTAGCCGATGTAGGGCTGGGCCCCGTCGCCGGGGTTGAGGACGATCTTGTTCCAGCGCCGCTCGGCCTCGGCCTTGGTCATGAAGCCGCGGACGGTCATGTAGTCGATGACCTTGTCCTTGGTCCAGGTGCCCTCGTGGACGTTGATGTCCATCTGGAAATCGATGACGGTCTTCAGCAGGAGCTTGAGCTGGTTGAGGCGCATCCGGAGGTCGTAATTGCCGTACCCGGATTCCATGAACAGGTCCTCCAGGAAGATCGGCCAGCCCTTGAGCAGGCCCTGGTTGGCGGCTATCCGCCGGATCGTCGAGGGGTCCTTCCGGGTCATGGCCAGGGGCACGAACTGGCCCGGGAAGATGTTCTGGATGCTCATGAAGTCCATGTAGTAGTTGTTGTGCTCTTCCATGAACGAGGCCGCGTCTTCGGCCGACCACTCGGCCGGCACGGGCTTGACGTAGAGGGTGTAGGTCCCGGCGGCCTCGAAGGCGCCGGGGTGCGACAGGATGGACCACAGGCCCGGCTGGCCGTAGGCCGGCAGGGGCTCGACGGTCAACGTGTCGGCCGGCAGCTCGATCAGGTTCTGCTGCTGAACGAAGGTCCTGATGGCGGCGGCGCCGGAGCTGATGCGGCCGACGAACTCGTCGCGGCCGACATGGTCTCCCTTGATCTTGTCGAGCACGCCCTGGATGACGATGTTCCGGGTCTGCTCCTCGCCCTTGGTCCGGCCGAGCTGCTCGATGTCGATGTGGGGGTACATGATCTTGTAGAAGGGGATGCAGACGAGGAACATGTCCCGCCGGATGTTGTTGAAGTCGGCCAGGGAGCGCTTGACGACGTCCTCGAGGATGGGCAGGTTGCCCTGGGTCGTCCGGCGCAGCAGGCGCAGGTGCGGATCGGGCATGCGGAAGTTGCCGGTCGACTTGGCCAGCAGGTCGCCCTTCAGCCAGCGCTGGTAGTCCTCGAGGGCGGTGATCGCCTTGCCGACCTCGGCCTGGAGGGCCGCGGCGCCGCCGGAGAGCTTGGGGACCTCCACGCGGTAGAAGTCGAGGATGGCCGGCATCTGGTCGATGGCCGCCTGGGTGTATTCCTGGGGCGGGTTCTTCAGGCTGTCCTTGGCCCGCTTGACCAGTCCGGGGATGAGCTTGGCCCGGGCCGCGGCCGAGGCGGCGTTGCCGCCGTTCTTGACGAGCACGCTCCGCAGGCTCTGGACGAACAGGTCGTTGTAGAGCAGCGGATTGTCCTGCCACGGCAGCGTGTACTGCAGCTTGAGGAACTCAAGATCCAGGAAGTCGAGGTACATCTCGTGGTCGATCTGGTTCTCGGCCGAGAGCTTGGACCTGTCGATCTTGGTGACCAGCTCCTGGTTGAAGCCGTCCAGGATCTCGTTGAACTTGTCCAGGGCCCCTTCGCTGGGGTCCTCGAGCTTGTCGTTGTACTTCGTATAGCCCTGAAGGGTCCCGGCGGTGGGATAGAACTTGAAATAGGCGTCCCAGAAGGAGTCCTGGAACTTCTTGAACTTGGCGTCCTCGCCCGACTGGGCCAGCAGGGCGCCCGTCGTGCAGCCGAGAACGGCCAGCACGGCGATGAAGGCGGCTGTCTTTTTCATGCGCTCCTCCTCGTAGGTCTGGAAAATCCTAACACACATCCGCTCCGCCAGACAAACCCTTTTTTAACCCTCGCGTCTATGCAGAGGGGCCGGGGTCCTCTACCAACGGAGGAAGGCCGAGGCCCACGTATAGCCCGACCCGAAGGCGGCTATGGCCACGAGGTCCCCCCGCTTGATCCGGCCGTCCTTGACGGCCTCGTCGAGGGCGATGGGGATGGACGCGGCCGTCGTGTTGCCGTAGCGGTCGATGTTCCGGATGACCTTTTCGAGGGGGATCTTGAGGCCCTTGGCGACCTGGAGCGAGATCCGGTCGTTGGCCTGGTGGGGGATGAGGGCGTCGATGTCCTCGAGGGCCAGGCCGTTGTGATCGAGGCCGGCGCGGATGGCTTCGGGCATGCGCTGGCAGGCGTTGACGAAGACGTTGCGGCCCTCCATCCTGGGGAAGAACCGGCCGTCGTCGAAGAAGCTCTGCTGGAAGGTCGGATGGTCCGCGGCGCTCGGCTTCTCCATCCAGAGGTGGGAGGCGAAATGCCCGTCGGCGTAGAGGTGGGTGGACAGGATGCCCCGGTCGTCCTCGCTGGAGGACGGCTCGAGGATGACCGCCCCGGCCCCGTCGCCGAAGAGCACCGACATGTCCCGCCCCTTGTCCGAGTAGTCGAGGACGCCCGACTGGACCTCGGCGGCGACGAGCAGGATCCGCTTGTACTGGCCGGTCTTGATGAACTGGTCGCCGACCGACAGGGCGTAGATGAAGCCGCTGCACTGGTTGCGGACATCCAGGGCGCCGGTCGTGCCCAGGCCGAGCTTGGCCTGGATGAGGACCCCGATGCCGGGGAAGTAGTGATCGGGCGACAGCGTCGCGGCGATGACGAAATCGACGGTCGAAGGGTCGATCCGGGCGTCGGCCATGGCCCGGCGGGCGGCCTCGACAGCCAGGTCGGACGTGGTCACGCCGGGCTCGACATGGTGGCGCTCGACGATGCCGCTCCGCTCGCGGATCCATTCGTCGGACGTGTTCATCACCTTTTCCAGGTCGTGGTTGGTGACGATGCGGGGCGGGACGTAGTGGCCGGTTCCGGTGATAACGGTCCGCGGTGCGCTCATGCTCGTTTTCATTATAGAGGATGCCTCCCGAAAAATATACTCCGGCCCGGGTCGGCCCGGGTCACAGCAGGCCTTTCCAGAGGTACCAGGCGATGGTCTCGCCCAGGCCCTGTTCCAGGGAGAAAATGGTCTCGAAGCCCAGCTCGCGGCGAGCTTTGGTCACGTCGGCGACCCAGCCGTCGGGCTTCATCTGCTTGACTTTGCTGACGTTGGCCAGGCTCTGGCCGGTCCCGAAGAGACGGCCGAAGCCTTCCGAAGCGAGCGAGGCCAGGTAGGCCGACCAGATCGGCACGTAGACCGGCACGGTCCGCCTGCCGAGCAGGCGGCCGGCGATCCGGCCGATGTCCTCCCAGCCGCAGGGCCGGGGATCGGCCAGGTTGAAGATCTCGCCGCTCGGCCGCCCCGGCCGCCCGGCCGCCAGGCAGGCCCGGACGGCGTCGCGGACGTACAGCAGGCTCAGGACCTTCCGTCCGCCCATGATCGGCCGGATGCCGCGCCGGATCCAGCGGAAGAACTCGAGGAAATCCTCGTCCCGGGGGCCGTAGATGGCGGCCGCCCGGAGCAGGACGACCGAGAAGCGGTCCCCGGACTTCAGGACCTCGGCCTCGGCCTGGAGCTTGCTCTCGCCGTAGGGGGAGACCGGCTGCGGCGGGTCGTCCTCGGTGACGCCCCGGCCGGGGGCGGACGGCCCGGCGGCGGCCATGCTGCTCAGATGGACGAAACGCAGGTCCCGGGACTGGTCCCCGAGGGCCCGGAGCAGATTTGCCGTGCCGTCGCGGTTTACGGTATAATAATCGGCCGGTCTGAGGGTCTTGGTCACCCCGGCCAGGTGGTAGACGCAGGTCAGTCCGGCCGGCAGCCGAGGCGGCCTGGCCAGGCCCCCGGTGACGAACCGGACCCCCTCGACCCCCTCGAGCCAGCGCGGCTTCGAGGGGTCGCGGACGAGGGCGAAGACCTCGACGCCAGGTTCCTCGAGGAGGGCCTCGACGAGGTGGCTGCCGAGAAAGCCCGTCCCTCCCGTGACCAGCACGCGCATGGGCCGCATTTTATGAGATTCGGCCGCGGCGGTCAACGGGGCCGCGAACGGCCGGGCCGCAAGGGAGGCGACGCCGTGGATATCTTTGACAAGCGCCGAGCCCGGCCGCGAACGGGGGATCGTTTGAACGTCTGGCGCGCTTCTCTGGCCGTCCTGGCGCTCCTGGCCGCCGCCCTGACGGCCGGGGCGGCTACCATCACCATGCCCCTGTCCCAGGTCAAGCCGGGCATGAAGGGCCGCGGCAAGAGCGTTTTCCAGGGCCGGACGATCGAGGATTTCGAGGTCGAGATCCTCGGCGTCATGGAGAACTCCTCTCCCAAGCGCAGCGTCATCCTGGCCCGGCTCAAGGGCCGCGGCCTGGAGACGACCGGCATCATCGCCGGCATGAGCGGTAGCCCCGTCTATATCGACGGCAAGCTCATCGGCGCCGTGGCCTCGGGCTACGCCTTCTCCAAGGATGCCATCGCCGGGATCACGCCGATCGAGGAGATGCTGGCCGTCGGGAAGCCGGCCGAAACGCCGCTGCCGGGCCCCGCCCGGACCCTGGTCCTGCGAGAGAACCTCAGCCAGGACGAGCTGGCCGGGGAGTACCTGAAGGCCATGGCTCCGGCGGCCGCCGCCGGACGGACCGGACAGACCTTCGCGCCCCTCTCCCTGCCGCTCGTCCTGAGCGGCTTTTCCGCCGGAGCCTTCGAGCGGGCCCGGTCGTTCTTCGCCCCGATGGGCTTTCTGGCCGTCCGCGGCGGGACCTCCGGCGAGATCCGGCCCCAGGGCGCCCCGGCCGAGCCGGCCCTCAGGGACGGGGACGCGGTCGGCGTCCAGCTCATCGGCGGCGATCTCGACGTCTCGGCCGTCGGGACCGTGACCTACGTCGACGGCGACAGGATACTGGCCTTCGGCCACCCGGTTTACAACCTCGGGGCCGTCGATTACGCCATGACCCGGGCCGACGTCATCACGGTCATGCCCAGTCTCGAGAGCTCCTTCAAGCTGGCCGCGACGGGCCCGGTCATCGGCCGCTTCAACCAGGACCGCACGGCCGGCGCCTCGGGACAGGTCGGGGTCCTGCCCCATCTGATCCCGCTCAACATCGGGCTGCAGGCCGGCCCCGGCGTCCGCAAGGACTTCAAGCTCCGGCTGGCCGCCGACCGGTTCCTGACCCCGGCCCTGGTCAACATGGCCGTGTCCGGCCTGCTGACGGGGGAGGAAAGGAGCTACGGCGACCTGGCCCTCGAGTTCAGCGCCGACGTCTTCCTCGATCAGGGCGGGCTCGCCGTCCACCTCGAGGACCTCTACTCGGGCGGCTACGACACGTCGCCGACGAGCCTGTCGGGCCTCCTGGCCGCCGTGACCTACGTCCTGCTGAACAACGGCTTCAAGGACGTCGGCATCTACCGCATCGACCTCTCCGTCAAGGCCGTCGAGGAGCCCCGGACGGCAACCCTGGAAAAGGTCCTTCTCGACAAGTACGAGGTCTCGCCGGGAGAGGTCATCAAGATGCAGGCCTTCTACCGGACCCAGAAGGACGAGAGGCAGATGGAGGAGGTCAGCGTCCTGGCCCCGGCGCTGCCGGCGGGAACGGAATTCCAGCTTCTCGTCGGCGACGCCGCGACCATGCAGCAGGTCGAGCGGGCCCAGTACCGCATCCAGGAGTACGTGCCCAGAAGCCTCGACCAGCTCGTCCGGCTGCTCAGCAACCTCCGCAAGAACAACCGCATCTATTTCCGGCTGATGGCCTCCAAGCCGGGGCTGTTCCTGAAGGGCGAGGAGCTGCCCAACCTGCCGCCGACCCTCAAGACCATGTTCGCCTCGCCACGGTCCTCGGCCGCCGGCCCGACCGAGATCACCCGGTCGACGCTGAGCGAATACCAGATGCCCGTCCCCTATGCCTTCAAGGGCGGAGCGACCATCCCCGTCCGCATCCGGAAGTAGGAGCCCCCATCATGCGCAAATCCACCCTGTCCGCCGTTTTCGGCCTGCTCGTGCTGGCCTCGAGCCTTCAGGCGGTCGTGCCCCAGAAGTGGGAGCTCCGGACCCGCGACGACTATCTGCGGGGCAAGTTCGAGGGCGTCTCGGTCTCCTACGACGGCGCCTTGGCCCTGGCCCCCAAGGACGAGAGGATCGCCGCCCCCCAGGAGGAGTTCTATCTTTCCGTCCTGCCGGCGGCGGATGGCGCCGTCTACCTGGGCACCGGCCACGGCGGCCGGGTCTACCGCATCGACAAGACGGGCAAGTCCGAGCTCTGGTTCCAGGCGCCCGAGATGGACGTGACGGCGCTGGCCCAGGACCGCAAGGGGACCCTTTTTGCCGCGACCTCCCCGAACGGCAAGATCTACAAGATCACTGATAAGGGCAAGGGCGAGGAATTCTTCAACCCGGCCGAAAAATACATCTGGGACCTGCTGTTCTTCGATTCCGGCGATCTCTGGGCGGCCGTCGGCGAGAGCGGCGGCATCTACCGCGTCTCGCCGCTCGGCCAGGGCGGAATGTTCTTCAAGGCCGCCGAGAACCATATCCTCTGCCTGGAGCGGACGGCGCGCGGCGATGTCGTCGCCGGCAGCGGCGGCAACGGGCTGGTCTACCGCTTCTCGGCCGAGGGCCGGGCCTCGGTCCTCTTCGAAACGCCCTACGAGGAAGTCCGGAGCCTGGCCGTCGACCGCGAGGGCCAGATCTACGCCGCGGCCTCCGGCACGCCGGTGCGGACGAAAAAAGACGACGCCGCCGCCGACGAGCCGGTGCGCCTGAACGCCGAGGTCGTCATGACCGTCAGCGCCGCTGGCGCCGGAAGCGTCGCGGGAGGGGGCGCGGCGCGCCCGGCCGGCCTGGCCTCGGCCGCGGCCGGAGCCAAGGAGGGCGGGGCGCTCTTCCGCATCACCCCGGACGGCCTGGCCCGGCGGCTGTGGAGCTCCGACGAGGAGATGATCTATACCCTGCTCTGGCGCGAAGACGAGAAGAAGATCATCTTCGGCACGGGCGGCCAGGGCCGGATCTACTCCGTGGACCGGGACGAGCAGGCGGCCCTGCTGCTGCAGCAGAGCTCCGAACAGGTCTACCAGCTGGCGCCGCTCGACTCCAAAGTCTACGTCCTCTCGAACAACCCCTGCTTCTTCGGACTGCTGCTGACCGAGCAGCGGTTCGCCGGCGAATACAGCAGCCCCGTCCTGGACGCCCGGACGCAGGCGGCCTGGGGCCGGATCGTCTGGGACGCGGACGTCCCGGCCGGGACCTCGATCCAGCTCCAGACCCGGAGCGGCAACACCGGCGAGCCCAACGCGACCTGGACCGACTGGTCGCCGTTCTACGGCAAGGGCGAGGAGCAGGTGCTCAGCCCCAAGGCCCGCTACCTCCAGGTCAAGGTCCTGTTCCGGACCCAGACCGGGAAGGCCTCGCCGGTCTTCAACCGTCTGCGCGTGTTCTATCTGCAGGCCAACGTGGCGCCGGTCGCAACCCGCCTCGATCTGCTGAAGCCCAACGAGGTCTACCTGAAGCTGCCCGAGCAGGACGACGTCATCCTCGGCCTGGAGCCGCACCCGGCCGAATCGCCGGCCAGGAAGGACGACGGGATGCGCATCGGGATGCCGGCGCGGAAGGCCGAGCGCAAGGGCTACCAGACGATTGCCTGGGACGCGTCCGACGAGAACGGCGACACCCTGCGCTACGCCCTGGCTCTCAAGAAGGAAGGCGAGCAGGCCTGGCGGGTCCTGGCCGAGGGCCTGGCCGAGACGATCTACGCCTTCGACACGCTGGCCTATCCCGACGGGACGTACCAGGTCCGGCTGACGGCCTCCGATGGCCCGTCGAACCCGGCCGGGACGGAGCTCCGGACCGACAAGACCGGGCCGCCGTTGGTCATCGACAATTCCCTGCCGGTCGTCAAGGGCCTCACGGCCGCGCGCAACGGCGCCGCGCTCGACGTCGTCTTCCAGGCCGAGGACGCCTACTCCTATATCGAGGAGGCCAAGGTGCTCGTCCGGCCGGGGGAGTGGCGGGTGGTCTTTCCCGTCGACGGCATCGCCGACTCGCGCAGCGAATCGTTCAAGGTCTCGCTGAAGCTCCCCGCGGGCGCGGAGAACCAGGTCACGGTCAGGGTCCGGGACAGCTACGGGAACGTCGGGGTGGCCCGGCTGGATTTCTGAGCGGGGGTTCGATCAGGCCCGGCCGAGGTACTTGTCGTCCCTCGTATCGACGCGGATGACGTCCCCTTCCTTGATGAACTCCGGCACCTGGACGGTCGCGCCGGTCTCGATGACGGCGGGCTTGTAGAGGGCCGTCTTGGTCGCGCCCTGGAGCCTGGGCTCGGTGCTGGTGACCTTGAATTCCATCGTGCTGGGCAGGTTGAGGCCGACCGGCTTGCCCTCGAACAGCTCGACCTCGATGACCGTGTTCGGCTTGAGGTACTTGACGCCGTCGCCGATGGCCTCGGCGCTCATGGTGACCTGCTCGTAGTTCTCCAGGTTCATGAAGAAATAATCGCCGCCCTGCTCGTAGAGGAACTCCATCTCGATCTCGTCGAGGCGGGCCTGCTCGAGCCGCTCCTCGGAACGGAAGCGGTGCTCGGTCTGGGAGCCGACCTGGATATTACGCAGCTTCGTCTGGACCATGGCCTTCCACCGGCCGGGCGTGATGAGCTGCATCTCCATCACCCGGTAGAGAGTGCCGTCCATGATGATGATCATGCCTTTGCGGATCTGAGTCGCGTCGATCATTGAATCCTCCGAAGGATAGGGCGGATGTCCGCCCGCGAATCCACCATTTTACCACAGCGGCCAAAGACTGAAAAACAAGAAACTCCCGGGGCCGTCCGGGTTGCTTTCGGAGGCCGAATCTCATATATAAAGCTTTGAAGGAACGACAATGAAAAAAATCTGCGGCGTGGCGGCGGTCGGCCTGGCGCTGGCCGTCGCGGCGGGCTGCCGGCAGCCCGCGGAGGCGAACATGGCGGACCTGGTTCTGGTCAACGGCAAGGTGTGGACGGGCGAGGCCTCCCGGCCCTGGGCCGAGGCCGTGGCTGTCCGCGGCGGGACGATCGTCGACGTCGGCACTACGGTGGCGCTGAAGAAGCTGGCCGCGGGGGCCAAGGTCGTCGATCTCGGCGGCTCTCTCGTCCTGCCCGGCTTCATAGACAGCCATACCCACTTCCTGGAAGGCGGCTTCGCCCTGCGGCGCATCCAGCTTCGCGACGCCCGGAGCCGCGAGGAGTTCACGGCCCGCATCGCCGCCAAGGCGAAGGAGCTCGGGCCGGGCCGCTGGATACTGAACGGCGACTGGGACCATCAGCAGTTCAGCCCGGTGGAGCTGCCGCGCCGGGACTGGATCGACGCCGTGACCCCCGACAATCCCGTCTGCGTCTGCCGCCTCGACGAGCACATGATCCTGGCCAACAGCCTGGCCCTCAAGCTGGCCGGCGTCACCAGGGACACGCCGGCGCCGCCGGGCGGGGAGATCCTCAAGGACCCGGCGACCGGCGAGCCGACCGGCATCCTCAAGGACACGGCCATGGACCTGGTTTACGCCCAGGTGCCCGAGCCGACCCTGGACGAGCGGCTCGAGGCCGCCGAGACTGCCGTCCGCCACGCGGCCCAAAACGGCGTCACCTCGGTCTGCGAGATGGCCGACGCGCGGAGCTTCGAGACCTTCCGGGAGCTGGAGCGGCGCGGCCGTCTGACGACCCGCGTCAGCGTCTATATCCCCATCACCGAGGTCGACGTCCTGGCCCGGCTGAAGATCAAGCCGCCGCTCGGGGACGCCTATCTCCAGCTGGCCGGGCTCAAGGGCTTCGTGGACGGCTCCCTGGGCTCGTCCACGGCCTATTTCTTCGAGCCCTACGCGGACGACCCGAAGACCTCGGGCCTGCTCTACGGACAGATGTTCCCGCCGGGCGTCATGGAGCGGCGCGTCCTCGAGGCCGACCGGGCCGGGCTGCAGCTGGCCGTCCACGCCATCGGCGACCGGGCCATCAGCCTGCTCCTCGACATGGTCGAGAAGGCGGCCGCCGTCAACGGCCCACGGGACCGGCGCTGGCGGGTCGAGCACGCCCAGCACCAGCGGCCGGCCGACATCGTCCGGTTCGGGCGGCTCGGTCTCGCGGCCTCCGTGCAGCCCTATCACGCCATCGACGACGGCCGCTGGGCCGAGAGCAAGATCGGGCCGGAACGGGTCAAGACGACCTACCCCTTCGAGTCCCTGCGCCGGGCCGGGGCCGTCCTGGCCTTCGGCTCGGACTGGACGGTCGCGCCTTTGAGCCCCATCCTGGGCATCTACGCCGCGGCGACCCGCCGGACCCTTGACGGCAAGAATCCCGGCGGCTGGGTCCCGTCCGAGAAGGTCTCCGTCGAGGAGGCCGTCCGGGCCTACACCGTGAACGGCGCCTGGCTCCAGTTCGCCGAGTCGGCGAAGGGCACGATCGCGCCGGGGAAGACCGCCGACCTGGTCGTCCTGGACCGCGACATCTTCGCCATCCCGCCCGAGGAGATCGAGCGGGCCTCGGTCCGGATGACCGTTTTCGACGGCCGCATCGTCTACGGGAACGACTGATGGCCGCCGGTCTCTTCCCGCCCGAGCCCGGGCACGTCGGCTCGGACGAATCGGGCAAGGGCGACTTCTTCGGGCCGCTGGTCGTCGCCGCGTTCTTCCTGCCCGAGGGCCAGGACGGGGTCCTGCGCCGGCTCGGGGTCAAGGATTCCAAGCGGACCTCGGACGCCCGCTGCCGTGAGATCGCGGGCGCGCTCAAGCGCGGCTATCCCTATCATTCGGTCGTGACCATCGGCCCCGAGAAATACAACGAGCTCTGGGAGAAGATCGGCAACCTCAACCGCCTGCTGGCCTGGGGACACGCCCGGGCCATCGAGAACGTCCTCGAGCGCGTGCCCGCCGGCAAGGCCATCACCGACCAGTTCGGCGACGAGCGCTTCGTCCGCAACGCCCTGCTCCAGAAAGGCCGCGAGATCGAGCTCGTCCAGATGCCGCGGGCCGAGGAGGACCTGGCCGTCGCGGCCGCCTCCATCCTGGCCCGGGCCGAGTTCCTGGACCGGCTCCGGGCCCTGTCGCGGGAGGCCGGGATCGAGCTGCCGAAGGGCGCCTCGAACCTGGTCGAGGCGGCGGCCGTGAAGCTCGTCCGGCTCAAGGGGCCGGACGTCCTGGCCAAGTTCGCCAAGACCCATTTCAAGACGACCGTTCGCGTCCTGGCCGCGGCCGGAGCCGACCGGCTTGTCTGAGCCGACCTGGGGCTCGTCCTCTTTCCGGACTGCTTCCCGGCCGCCGTCCTGTTCGGCCCAGGCGATCGGGGGCGGGTACGCGCCTGTCCCCGGTTTGATATAATGACGCGAAGGAGCGGACCATGAGCGAGACGCGACGGCTGTACTTCGACGACGCCTGTCTTCTGGAGTTCGACGCCGAGGTCGTGGAACGGCGCGAACATGAAAGCCATCCCGCCGTCGTCCTCGACCGGACCGCCTTCTACCCCGAGTCCGGCGGCCAGCCCTGGGACCGCGGCACGCTCGGCGGCGTCCCCGTCCTCCAGGTCCTCGATCTCGAGGGCGCCATCCTTCATGTCCTCGACGGCCCCGCTCCCGAGGGCCGAGTCCACGGCGCCGTCGACCGGGCCGTCCGCTTCGACCATATGCAGCAGCACACCGGCCAGCACGTCCTGTCCCAGGCCTTCTGGGAGCTGCTCAAGGGCGAAACGCGCTCGTTCCATATGGGCCCCGACCTCTCCACGCTGGAGATCGGCCTGCCGAAGATCAGCGACGCCGACTGCGACCGGGTCGAGGACCGGGCCAACGCCGTCGTCTGGGAGGACCGCCAGGTCAAGACCTATTTCGTCCCCGAGGAGCGGATCGGCGAGGTGCCCCTGCGGCGCCCCCCGAAGAAGCAGGGTCTTCTCCGGGTCGTCGAGGTCGACGGCTTCGATTATTCGGCCTGCGGCGGCACCCACGTCCGGCGGACGGGCGAGATCGGCCTGATCAGGCTCGGCGGCGTCGAGAAGATCCGGGGCAATCTCCGCTTCGAGTTCCTCTGCGGCGGCCGCGCCCTCTGCGACTACCGGGCCAAGGACCGGACGGTCCGCAGGCTGGCGGCATCGTTCTCCTGCAGCGCCGCGGACGCCGGCGGGCAGGTCGAGCGGATCTCGGCCGAAGGCAAGGCCCTCAAGAAACGGGCCCGCCGGCTCGAGGAGCGCCTGGCGGCCTTCGAGGCCGCCGAGATCGTCCGGGCCGCCCCTGGCCGCGTCATCGCCGGGGTCCTCGAGGACAAGACCCCCGAGGAAGCCCGCTTCCTGGCCCTCAACATCGTCAGGAGGGGCGATTTCGCCGTGGCCTACGGCGCCTCGGGCGAGAGCCAGGGGCATGTCATCCTGGCCCGGGCCGAGTCCCTGAAGGCGGACCTGCGCCAGGCCGTGCCGGCCGTGGCCGCCGTCGTCCCGGTCAAAGGCGGGGGAGGCCCGTCGCTCGTCGAGCTCGTCGCCGCGGACAAGAGCCGGCTCGGCGAGGCCGTCGAGGCCGCGGCCCGCTGGCTCGCAGAGCATCCATGACCCGGGTGGTCGTCGTCGGCAGCTCGAACACGGACATGGTCCTCCGCGTCCCGCGCATCCCGCGGCCCGGGGAGACGGTGCTCGGTGGCGGCTTCTCGATGGCCGCCGGCGGCAAGGGGGCGAACCAGGCCGTGGCTGCGGCGCGGGCCGGCGGCCGGGTGACGTTCGTCGCCCGCGTCGGCGACGACATCTTTGGTGAGCGGGCCCTGGCCGGCTTCGAAGCCGACGGCATCGACGCGCGGTTCGTCCTGCGGACGCCGGGCGCGGCCTCGGGCGTCGCCCTGATCGACGTCGACGACCGGGGCGAGAACAGCATCTCCGTCGCCTCCGGGGCCAACGCCCTCCTTTCGGCGGCGGACGTCGGCCGCGCCGCCGGGGCTTTCGCCGAAGCGGACGTCGTTCTCGTCCAGCTCGAGTCGCCGATCGAAGCCGTCGGGGCCGCCGTGCGCGCGGCGGGGGAGACGGGGGCGCCCGTCGTCCTCAACCCAGCCCCGGCCCGGCCGCTCGACGAAACGCTTCTTGCCCGCGTCTCCGTGCTGACGCCCAATGAGACCGAAGCCGAGCTCCTGTCCGGGATCGCGGTCCGGGACGAAGGGGGCGTCCGGGACGCGGCCGCCCGGCTCCGGGCCCTCGGTCCGAGGATCGTCGTCGTCACCCGCGGCGAGCGCGGCCTTTATGCCTCCGGGCCCGGATTCGACGGGTTCCTCCCGGCGTTCCGGGTGGAGGCCGTGGACACGACGGCGGCCGGCGACGTCTTCAACGGCGCCCTGGCCGTGGCCCTCGGAGAGAAGCGCCCGCTGGCCGAGGCCCTGCGCTTCGCCCAGGCAGCGGCGGCCATCTCGGTAACCCGGCCGGGGGCCCAGCCCTCAGCGCCCGCCCGCGCGGAGATCGAGGCGTTCCTGGAGCGTTAGAACGGCCCGGGAGGGCCGGCCTGGGGACGGGCGGCTTATTCGTAGCGGAGCGAAACGATCGGGTCCATGCGGGCGGCCTTGCGGGCCGGGACCAGGCCGAAGAACAGGCCGATCGCGGCCGAGACCGAGAGGCCGAGCGCGACCGACCAGGGCGAGACGGCGGCCGGCAGCGGGGTCGCCGCCCGGACGAGCAGGGCGATGGCGAAGCCGACCAGGACGCCGATTAGACCGCCGGCCCCGGTCAGGACGATGGCCTCGATCAGGAACTGCTTCAGGATGTCGCCGGAGCGCGCCCCGATGGCCTTGCGAATGCCGATCTCCCGGGTCCTCTCCTTGACCGAGACGAGCATGATGTTCATGACCCCGATGCCGCCGACGAGCAGGCCGATCGAGGAGATGACGATCATGACCAGGTAGGCCGCGCCGGTCAGCTGGTTGTAGAGGTCGACCATCGAGTCCTGGGTCATGACGGCGAAGTCGTTGGGCTTGCCGTAGGGCACCTTGCGCCGCTGCCGCAGGAGGCCGCTGATCTGCTCGATCGTCTCCTGGAGCATGCCCTGGTCGCGGGGCGCGGCGATGATCTCGAGATCTTCCTTGTCGTAGGGGAAGTGCTTCATCAGCGTCGTGATCGGCAGGCCGACGAAGTTGTCCCGGCTCTGGCCGAACATCTGGCCCCGCTTGGCCAGGACGCCGACGACCGTGAAGGCCGCCGGCCCGACGCGGATCTCCTTGCCGATCGGGTTGGTCGTCGGGAACAGGGCGTCGGCCAGCTCGGAGCCCAGGACGCAGACCGGGGCGCTGCGGTCGACCTCGGTCGCGGTGATGAACCGGCCCAGCCGCGGCAGGTAGAGCGACATGACCACGGGCCATTTGTCGTTCATGCCCAGGATCATGGCCGAGTCGCTCTTGGCGCTCTGGTACTTGACCTCGAGCTGTTCGAAGACGCTGACGTTGACGCTGACGGCGACGGCCTTGGCCAGCGTGGCCTCCCGCTCCAGGGCCCGGACGTCGTCGAAGGTCAGGTCCCGGCGGACCCGCTCCTCCTCCGACCGCCGGCCCATCTGGACGGCCTCGTGCTTGGTGATGATGATGATGTCCGAGCCGGCCGACTGGAGCTCCGAGAGGAAGCTCTTGTTGAGCCCCTGGATGACGGAGACCATGCCGATGACGGTCATGACCCCGATGACGATGCCGAGGATGGTCAGGAACGAGCGGAGCCTGTGGGTCCGCAGGGAATCCAGGGCCATGGCCACGATCTCGCGGACGATCTGGAATCTCACAGGTCCGACCTCAGGGCCTCGACCGGGTCGAGCTTGGCCGCCCGGTTGGCCGGATAGATGCCGAAGAACAGGCCGATCGACCAGGACATGACCATGGCCAGGACGACCGACATGGGCTCGACGCTCGAAGGCATGGACGTCGCCGCGGAGGCGATCCGGGCGACCAGGAAGCCGAGGACGATGCCGATGAAGCCCCCGACGCCGGAGATGACCGCCGATTCGATGAGGAACTGGAAAAGAATGTCGCGCCGCCGCGCCCCTATGGCTATGCGCACGCCGATCTCCTTCTTGCGCTCGGACACGGTGACGAACATGATGTTCATGATGACTATGCCGCCGACGATGAGGGCGATCGAGGAGACGGCGATCATGGCGAAGAAGATGCCCGAGGTGGCCGTCTTGTAGAACTTGATGAAGGTCTCCGAGGTGGCGAAGGAGAAATCGTCCGGGTCGCGGTAGCCGCGCTTGCGCCAGGACCGCAGGACCGTCCGGACCTCCTCCTGGGCCCGGGCCATCTCCTCCTGGGAGGCGGTGTGGATGTTGATGGAGATGGAGCGCCGCGAGCCGTAGGCCTTCATGAAAGCGGTGATGGGGACGCGGATGAAATTGTCCTGGCTGAAGCCCAGGATCTTGCCTTTCTTCTTGGCCACGCCGACGACCTGGAACTCCCGGCTGCCGACCTTGAGCCAGCGGCCGACGGGATCGAGGCCGCCGAAGACCTTTTCGGCGACGTCCGAGCCGATGACGCCGACGGCCCGGGAGTTGGCCTCGTCCATGCTCTGGAGGTGGCGCCCGGCCGTGAGCTCGACGACCGAGCCGATCTCGTGGTCGAGGTAGGTCACGCCGATGACCTCGGTCTCCTTGAGGGACTGGCTGCCGTACTTGACCGTCGCGCTCGACGATGTCGAGGCCCCGACCAGCGCGCAGGACGGGCAATTGGCCCGGATGAGGTCGCGCTCGACCAGGGTGATGTCCTTGCGCTTCATCTGCTCCTTGAATTCCTTGAGCGACGTGCCCATCATGGAGAACTTCTGGACCGAGAAATCGTTGGCCCCGAAGAAGGACATCTTCGTGTAGACGTAGTTGTTGAGCCCCTGGATGACCGAGACGACGGCGATGATGGTCAGGACGCCGATGATTATGCCGAGCAGGGTCAGGAAGCTGCGGAGCTTGTTGCCCCACAGGGAATCGAGGGCCATCCCGAACGATTCGCCGACCTGCAGCTTGGCCATGGATATTCCTTCTCTATTCTACCCTATGTATACGAATCCCCGGCGCATTCGTTCTCCCCGCGGCCTTCCCGTCCCGGATCCGCCCCGCGGCCCGGCCTTTCCCGGCGCTTCTTCCCTCGAAACGGGTCCTGCCCCGGGGCGCCTCCGGACGGGGCCAGATCCCGGGAATGAAGCGCCCGCCTTGTCTTGACACTGGCCGGTCCGGCCGGGATAATGGGCCCGTCCCCATGGAAATGCGTCTCAACAAGTTCCTGGCCCACGCCGGGGTCTGCTCCCGGCGCGAGGCCGACCGCTGGATCGTCGAAGGCCGGGTCCGCGTCAACGGCCGGGTGGTCCAGGAGCTCGGCGAGAGGATCGACGCGGCCAGGGACCGGGTGGTGGCCGGCGGCAAACCCGTCCGGGTCGAGGACGAGCGGCCCGTCTATATCCTGCTCAACAAGCCGGCGGGCCGGGTCGTCAGCGTCAAGGACCCCTTCGAGCGGCCGACGGTCATGGACCTCCTGGGACGGCAGCCGGCCCGGGTCTATCCGGTCGGCCGGCTCGATCTCGACACCGAAGGGGCGCTGCTGCTCACCAACGACGGCGACCTGGCCCTGAAGCTGACCCATCCCCGCTACGGCGTGACCAAGGTATACGAGGCCAGGGTCGAGGGCGAGCCCCGCGAGCAGGATCTCGACACGGTCCGGCGCGGGCTCTTTCTCGAGGGCCGGCGGACGGCCCCGGCCCGGGTCCAGGTCCTGCGGCGCGGCCATCGTCAGACGACGCTCAAGGTGGAGATCCACGAAGGCAGGAAGCGGGAGATCCGCAAGCTGTTCGAGGCCATCGGCTGCCCGGTCGAGAGCCTGGTGCGCGTCGATTTCGCCGGACTGACCCTGGAAGGCCTCAAGACCGGCGCCTGGCGGCATCTCCGGGCGGCCGAGATCCGGCGCCTGAAGCGGCTTGTCGCCGGACCGAAGGCGACGGCCCGCTAACTACTTCCGGTCCGCCGCGCCCTTGGCGTTCTCCTCGGCCGGGGCCGAGAACTCCTTCATCCCCTTGGCCAGCCGCTGCAGCTCCTGGTCGACCAGTCCGTGGACCGTTCCCTCAGTGTATTCGCCGTCTGGGCCGGCCGACCCGGCCTCGACGCCGGTCAGTATCTCGATCCCCTCGTCGATCGTCCGGACCGGGTAAATGTGGAACCGGCCGTCCTTGACGGCCGTCACCACGTCGGCCCGGAGCATCAGGTTCCGGACGTTCTGCCCGGGGATCAGGACCCCCTGGGTCCCGGTCAGGCCCTTGGCCCGGCAGACGTCGAAGAAGCCCTCGATCTTCTCGTTGACCCCGCCGATGGGCTGGATCTCGCCCCGCTGGTTGAGCGACCCGGTGACCGCCAGGTCCTGGCGGAGCGGCAGACCGGACAGGCTCGAGAGAAGGGCGTAGACCTCGGTCGACGAGGCGCTGTCGCCGTCGACGCCGCCGTAGGACTGCTCGAAGGCCAGCGAGGCCGTCAGCGACATCGGCCGCTTGACGGCGTACTTGCCCCGCAGGTAGCCGCCCAGGATGAGGACGCCCTTGTTGTGGGTCGGCCCGCTCAGGTCGGCTTCGCGCTCGATGTTGATGACCCCGCCCCGGCCCATGCCCGTCCGGGCCGTGATGCGGGCCGGCTTGCCGAACATGAACTGGCCCATGTCGTAGACGGACAGGCCGTTGACCTGGCCGACCACGGCGCCCTGGGTGTCGATGAGGATCGTGCCGTCCTCGATCATCTCCTGGATCTTGTCCTCGATCAGGCTGACCCGCTCGATGCGCTCGGCGACGGCCTTCTCGACGTCCTCGCGGCCGACCGCAGCTCTCTTGGCCTTGCCGGCCCAGTAGCTCGATTCGCGGATGACGTCGGCGATGACGTGGAACCGGGTCGACAGCTTCGTCCGCCGCCCGGCGATGCGGGTCGAGTACTCGATGAGCGCCCCGATGCCCTCCTTGTCGAGCGGCAGGAGGCCGTCCTCCAGGCAGATCTTCTGGATGAAGCGGGCGTAGTCCATGAAGGACCGATCGTCCAGGGGCATCTCCGAGTCGAACTCGGCCTTTATCTTGAAGATCTTCTTGAAGTCCTCGTCCTGGAAATAGAGGAGGTTGTAGAGGGATGTGTCGCCGATCATGACGACCTTGACGTCGGCCTTGACGGCCTCGGGCTTCAGGCGGGCGCTCGAGAACAGGTACATCTGGAGGTAGTTCTGAATCTCGAAGATCTGGTTGCGCAGGGTCCGCTTGAGGGTCGGCCAGACGCCCGGCTCGACCAGGGCGTCGAGGGCGTTGATGACCAGGTAGCCGCCGTTGGCCTTGAGGAACGAGCCGGCCTTTATCATGGTGAAGTCGGTCTGGCTGATGCCGATGCGGGTCATGGTCGACTCGATCGAGCCGAACAGGTTGACGTAGTTCGGATTGGTCTCCATGACCACCGGCGCGCCCTTCTGGTCGGAGTTGTCGACCAGCAGGTTGACGCGATATTCGGCGAAGCCGTCGACGGGCTCCTTCTCCTCTTCGCCCTTCTTCGGCCCCTTAAAGACGTCCAGCGACTTGACCAGGGACCTTTCGACCTCCTCGAGGTGGGCGGCGACCTTGGGGCTGTCGAACTTGGCCCGGACGTCGTCGATGGCGCCGTGGATGACCGGCGTGATGGACTCCTCGTCCCAGTCCCGGAGCATCTGCCGCGTCTCCTCGTCGATCTCCTTGAGGCGCTCGAAGACGTCCTCGAGCTTGGAGGTCAGCTTGCCGTACCGCTCACGCAGCGTCTCCAGGGTTTCCTTGGGGATCTTGCGATCCTTGACCAGGCTCTCGATCTTGGCGAAGGGGATGGGCTGGCCCTCGATGACCGGGATGAGGTCGGGGCGGGTGAACAGGCCCATCTGGACCTGGATGACGGAGAACCCCTGCTCGGCCACCTCTTCCTCGAATTCGTGGAGGAGGTCCCGCTGCTTCTTCTGCTGGGACTCGACGATGGAGTCGCGCTTTTCGGTGTAGTAGGGGCTCTTGAGGAGGTCGGGGATGTTCGTCCGGAGCATGTCGATGAGCTGGGCCATTTCCTGGCTGAAGGCCTTGCCGCGTCCGGCCGGGAGCATTATCAGGACGGGCTCGTCCGGGTACTTGAAGTTGTTGACGTAGAGGATGTCGTCGGGCGTCTTGTCGCCCTTCTCGAGCTGGCCCAGCAGCTGGTTGATCGTCGTCGTTCGGCCGGTGCCGACCATGCCGGTGATGAAGATGTTGTAGCCGAGGCTCTTGATGTCCAGGCCGGTCTGGATGGCCCGCAGGGCCCGCTCCTGGCCGATGATCTCGACGCACGGCTCGGCCTCGGCGCTCGACTTCACCGGGACGAGGTCGGGGCAGCATGTCCAGCGCAGCTGGTCGAAGGACAGTTCGGCGAATCCGGTCTTGGTTCTCATGGTCGTCTCCCGGCACCAAACTACCACAATCGCCGGGACCGCTCAAGCCGGCCGGGACCCCTCGCGGGGGGCGGTTTTTTGGTGAAAAACCCCCCGACATCTGTTAGAATATGGCCGCTCCGGGTTCCCCGGGAAGCGATTTGCGTCGGAGGGCGAGACACCATGAAGGTCCATCAAGGCAAGCTCCAGGCCAAGGGATTGCGGATCGCGATCGTGGTCAGCCGCTTCAACAGCTTCATTTCCGAGCGGCTTCTCGAAGGGGCCCTGGAGGCCCTCCAGAAGATGGGGGCCCAAGAGGCCGACCTGACGGTCTACAAGGTGCCGGGCTCCTTCGAAGTCCCCCTGGTGGCCAAGAAGATCGCCAAGGCCAAGGCCGCCGACGGCATCCTCTGCATCGGCGCCCTCATCCGCGGCGACACGCCCCACTTCGACTTCCTCAGCGCCGAGGTGACCAAGGGCCTGGCCCAGATCGCCATGGACGACGGCATCCCCGTCTCCTTCGGCATCCTGACGGTCGACACGGTCGAGCAGGGCATCGAGCGGGCCGGGACCAAGGCCGGCAACAAGGGCTACGACGCGGCCTTCTCGCTCATCGAGACCCTGAACGTGATCAAGGAGGCGGGCCTCCGCTGAGCGGTCGACCGGTTCATGCCATGGGAGAACGCCGCAAGGCGCGGGAGTGCGCCCTCCAGATCCTTTTCCAGCTCGAGTTCAACGCCGGCGACCCGCCGGCCCTGATCAAGGGCTACTGGGAGCGGCAGAAGGCCACCAAGGCCACCCGGGAGTACGGCGCCTGGCTCGTCAACAAGGTCGGCGAGAACGGCCCGGCCATCGACGAGGCCATCCAGGCGGCCTCGAAGAACTGGCGCCTGGCCCGCATGGCCGTGATCGACCGGAACATCCTGCGCATCGCCGTCTGCGAGCTCCTCTACGAGCCGACGCTCGTCCCGGCCATCGTCATGAACGAGGCCATCGAGATCGCCAAGCGCTACAGCGGCGAGGAGTCGGCCGTGTTCGTCAACGGCGTCCTCGACGCGGTCGTCCGGCGCCGCAAGGCCGGCGCCTCCACGGCGGGGGAGCCGGCCGCCGATAAAGAAGGTTAGCATGAGCCCAAAGAACGAACCCGCCGAGCTCGACCAGGACGTCGCCCGGCGCGACAAGTATCGCCGGCTGGCCGAGGCCGGCCTGCCGATCTTCCCCTACACGGCGGCCCGGACGCACGACGTGTCCCAGGCCGTCGAGGCCTTCGCCGGCCTCACGGCCGAGGACCTCGAGGCCCGCCGGCAGGCCGTCATCGTGCCCGGCCGGATCATGTCCATCCGCAAGATGGGCAAGGCGACCTTCTTCCATCTCTCCGACGGGCAGCGCCAGCTCCAGGCCTACATCCGGGCCGACAAGGCCGGGGCCGAGGCCTACGAGCGCTTCGGCCTCCTCGACCTGGGGGACGTCGTGGCCGTCTCCGGGACGCTGTTCAAGACCCGCACGGGCGAACTGACGGTCCTCTGCGACGCCGTGACCTTCCTGGCCAAGTGCCTGCACCCGCTGCCGGAGAAGTGGCACGGCCTGCAGGACGTCGAGCTGCGCTACCGCCAGCGCTACCTCGACCTGATCATGAACCCCGAGGTCGGCCGGGTCTTCCGCCTGCGCGGCGCCATCCTGGGCTACATCCGGCGGTTCTTCGACAGCCGCGGCTATCTCGAGGTCGAGACGCCGATGATGCATGCCGTCCCCGGCGGCGCCCTGGCCCGGCCCTTCCAGACCCACCACAACGCCCTGGACCTCGACCTCTACCTCCGCATCGCTCCAGAGCTCTACCTCAAGCGGCTGGTCGTCGGCGGCCTGGACAAGGTCTACGAGATCAACCGCAGCTTCCGCAACGAAGGCCTCGACGCCCAGCACAATCCCGAGTTCACCATGCTCGAGTTCTACGAGGCCTACAAGGACTACTTCGACATGATGGACATGACCGAGGAGCTCCTGAACGGCCTGGCCGTCGACCTACTCGGCGCCGAGGATCTGCCCTACGGCGAAGAGACGATCTCCTTCAAGCGCCCCTTCCGCCGGCTCAAGTTCCTCGAGGCCTGCGTCCATTACAGCGGCCTGGAGCCCCGCCGCTTCGAGGACCGTCCGGGCCTGATCGCCTTCGCCGCCGGCCTGGCCCCGGAGAAGAAGGTCGAGAGCTACGGCAAGGCCCTGGACGTCGTCTTCGACCGCTTCGTCAAGGACCACATCGTCCAGCCAACCTTCATCACCAACCCCCCCCGGGAGATCTCGCCGCTGGCCAAGACCTCGCGCGACAACCCCGAGGAGGCCGAGCGCTTCGAGCTGATGGTCGCCGGCATGGAGCTGGCCAACGCCTTCTCGGAGCTGACCGACCCGGCCGAGCAGCGGGCCCGCTTCGAGGACCAGGCCCGGGAGCGGAGCCGGGGCGACGATGAGTCGCACGTCGTCGACCTGGACTACGTCGAGGCCCTCGAGTACGGCCTGCCGCCGACGGGCGGGGAAGGCATCGGCATCGACCGCCTGACCATGCTCCTGGCCAACCAGAGGACCATCCGGGAGGTCATCCTCTTCCCACTCCTGAGGCCGAGATGAGGTCATGAGCTTCGAGCTGTTCGTCGCCCGGCGCTACCTCACGGCCCGGAGGAAAGAGGCCTTCGTCTCGGTCATCACCCTGATCTCCGTCGTCGGCGTGGCCATCGGCGTCGCCGCCCTGGTCATCGCCATCGCCCTGATCACCGGGTTCCAGGGCGACGTCCAGGCCAAGATCCTCGGGGCGACCTCGCACATCATGGTCTCCGACCTGGGAGGCCGGGGCCTGGAGAACTACGACGACATGGCCCGCCAGATCCGGGCCCTGCCGGGCGTCGAATCGGCCTCGGCCGTCGTCTACAACACGGTGCTGCTGACGGCCCGCGGCGAGAGCTCGGGAGCCCTGGTCAAGGGCCTCGACTTCGACCGGGAGCGGCCGGGCTCGGCCTGGCTCCAGAAGCTCGAGGCCGGCCGGATCCCGGAGGCTCGGAGCGGCGGCCGCGAGGGGCTCCTGCTCGGGCGCGAGCTGGCCCTGCGCCTCGGCGCCCAGGTGGGCGACACGGTCCAGATCGTCACGGCCTCCTCGACCCTGGGGCCGACCGGGCTCCTGCCTAAGCGCAAGACCTTCGAGGTGGCCGGTATCTTCAACACCGGCCTGTACGAGTTCGACAGCTCGACGGCCCTGGTGCCCATCGCCACGGCCCAGCGCCTCTTCGGACTGGAAGGGCGGGCCAGCTATATCCAGGTCAGGCTCCGGGACATCTTCGCCGCTCCCGAGACCGCCCGGAAGATCCTGGCCGCCCTGCCGCCGGTCGTCTACATCACGACCTGGATGGAGCTCAACAAATCGCTGTTCTCGGCCCTCAAGCTGGAGAAGAACATCCTCTTCCTGACGATCACCCTGATCGTCGTCGTGGCCGCCCTGAACATCATCGCCACGCTCATCCTCATGGTCATGGAGAAGACGCGCGACATCGGCATCCTCATGGCCATCGGGGCCACCCCGGCCATGATCAACCGGATCTTCTTCTTCCAGGGCGCGCTCATCGGCGTCGTCGGAACGGCCCTCGGCGCCGGGCTCGGTCTGGGCTGGTGCGCCCTGGCCAACGCCTTCAAGCTCATCCGCATCCCCGTCGACATATATCAGATCTCCTACGTCCCCTTCCGGATGCATCCGCTCGACCTGGCGGCCATCGTCGGCGTCACGCTGCTCATAAGCTTCGTCTCGACCCTCTTCCCGGCCCGCCGCGCGGCCAAGGTGGACCCCGTGGTGGCGTTGAAATATGAGTGAGCCCGTCCTCGCCGCCGAAGGCTTGGGTAAGACCTACCCCCTGCCCAAGGGGGAGCTGCGGGTCTTCGAGGGGCTCGACTTCTCGCTCGGCCGGGGCGAGCTGGCGGCCGTCATGGGCGCCTCGGGCGTGGGCAAGACGACCCTGCTCAACCTTCTCGGCGGGCTGGACCGGCCGACCGAGGGCCGGATCCGGCTGGACGGCGAGGACCTCTTCGCCGGCAGCGACCGGGAGGTGGCCTCGGTCCGCAACCGCAAGATCGGCTTCGTCTTCCAGGTCTATCACCTCCTGCCCGAGTTCACGGCCGTGGAGAACGTCGCCTTCCCGGCCATGATCGCCGGGCTGCCGCGGCGGGAGGCCTTCGGACGGGCCCTGGACATGCTCCGGGATGTCGGCCTCGAGGACAAGGCCCACTCCCGGCCGGGCCGGCTCTCGGGCGGCGAGCAGCAGCGCGTGGCCATCGCCCGGGCCCTCGTCAACCGGCCGTGCCTCCTTCTGGCCGACGAGCCGACCGGCAACCTCGACTGGAAGACGGGGGAGAAGGTCCTCCGCCTCGTCCTGGACCTGCACGCCAGCCGGGGCCTATCCTCCGTCCTGGTCACCCACAACGAGAAGATCGCCCGTTTTTGCGACAAGGTCTACGTCATGGAGGCGGGGGCCATGAAACTCCAGGACGGGATCCCGAGTTAAAGGAAGGGAAGGCCCGCGTCCGCCATCGTCCGGCCAGCCGCGGTTTTGACCATTCCGGCCCGATATGATATATGAGTGAAGGACATCGGATATGAAAAAACGCGCTCCTCTCCTCCTGGGCCTGGCCGCCCTGCTCGTTCTTCCCGCGGTCCTGGCCGCCCAGGATATCGTGGAGAAGATCGAGATCGCCGGCAACAACCGCGTGGATTCGGACACCGTGCGGTACTACCTGACGGTCCGGGAGGGGGAGTACTACGACGCCGAGCAGCTCCGGCGCGATTTCCGGGTCCTCTGGTCGACAGGCTTCTTCTCCAACGTCCGCATCGAGGAGTCCCGCGGCAGCCGCGGCCGGATCATCAAGATCGTTGTCGAGGAGAACCCGATCGTCCGGGCCGTGACCTACAAGACGGGCCGGAAGGTCAAGGAAAAGGACATCACCGACAAGCTCAAGGAGAAGGACCAGGCCATACTGCCGTACTCCTATTACAGCCCCTACAAGCTGCAGCGCATCAGGGAGACGATCACCGACCTGCTCTACGAAAAGGGCCTGTTGGCCTCGAAGATCGAGGTCGAGACCGTCCGCCAGGGTAAGAACGAGGTCGACGTCCTCTTCCGGATCGATGAGGGGCCCAAGCTCCGGGTCGGGGACGTCGTCTTCGAGGGCGGCACCAAGATCCTGCCCAGCGCCCTGGAGTGGTCGATGAAGAGCAACCGGCCGCACACGCTCTTCAACTTCGTCGCGGGCAAGGACGTCTACAAGCAGAACAAGATCGAGGAAGAGATCGAGGCCATCCGCAAGAAGTACCAGGAGCTCGGCTACATGGAGGCCTCAGTCGGCCAGCCCCGGACGGAGGAGTTCGTCCGGCGCTCGGTCCTGTTCAAGAAACAGAAGATGATGCGGCTGGTCTTCCCGGTCAACCCGGGCTACCGCTACCGCACCGGCGAGATCAAGATCGACGGCAGCAAGGCCCTCAACCCCAAGTACCTGCGCAGCCTGGTCAAGCTCCAGCCGGGGGATATCTACAGCACGAAAATCCGGGAGAAGACCGTCGAGGACATGGGCGAGACGTACCGCGACGGCGGCTACGTCTACGCCCAGACCATCCCGGTCGAGAACCTCGATCCCAAGAACAAGGTCGTCAACCTGACCTTCCACATCAACGAAGGCGATGTGGCCTACCTCAACCGGCTTGAGTTCCGGGGCAACACCTTCACCAAGGACAAGGTCATCCGCCGGGAGATGATCATCCGCGAGGGCGACCGCTTCAGCTTCGGCCTGTTCAAGAACAGCATCCTCCGGATCAAGCAGCTGGGCATCGTCGACCTGGAGAAGGATCCGGAGATCAAGCCCGACGAGTCCGATCCGACGAAGATGAACGTCCAGGTCAACGTCAAGGAGATGCAGCGGAACAACATCCAGTTCACGGCCGGCTACAGCGGCTACGAGGGGACCTTCCTGGCCTTCAGCTACTCGACGGTCAACTTCCTCGGGGCCGGCGAGACCCTGGAGCTGGGCCTGCAGCAGGGCAAGCTGGTCAAGAACTACTCGTTCGGCTTCTCCGAGCCGTACCTGTTCGACAAGCCCATCACCGCCGGCTTCAACATCTACACCCGGAAGATCGACTACACGACCTACAGCCTGTACAAGCAGAACACCCAGGGCGTCGACTTTTCCCTGGGCACGCGGCTCTTCGGCATGTGGCGGGCCAACCTGACCTACACCGTCCAGCGGATCGAGATCGACTATCCCGAGGGCTCCTACTATGCCTACTATTACGGGGGCAGCTCGGGCAAGTACTGGGAGAACTCGATCACCCCGATGATCTGGCGGTCGACCATCGACAGCCCCCTGACGCCGACGCGGGGCACCTCGTACTCGGCCAGCGTCAAGTACGCCGGCAGCTTCCTCGGCGGGGCCGTGGACATGATCAAGCCCCAGTTCGAGTTCACCTACTATCACCCGGTCCTCAGCAGCGGGCCCAAGGCCCACATCTTCGGTTTTCACGCCCAGTACATGTGGCTGAAGACCCTCCATGGCACCAAGATCCCGTATTGGGAAAAGTTCTTCCTCGGGGGCGAGCGGTCCATCCGCGGCTACGAGGTCTACTCGATCGGGCCGCGCGACGACAACGGCTACATGATCGGCGGCGACAAGGCCCTGACCCTGAACGTCGAGTACATCATCCCGGTCGGCGGTCCGCTCTATGCCATTTTCTTCTACGACCGGGGCACGTCCGTGGCCTGGGGCTCGCCCGTGACCTGGAGAGGCATGTACTCGTCGGCCGGCCTCGAAGCCCGGCTGTTCATCCCGGCCCTGCGCGTCCCGTTCCGGCTCATCTTTTCCTACAACAACAAGAAGATCTACGAGGACGACTCCAACTTCGCATTCCGCTTCGCCGTCGGCACGACGTTCTAGGAGGTATCCGACCATGAAACGATTTCCCCGGCTCTGCGCGCTCCTGATCCTGGCCCTGGCCGGCCTGGCCGGCACGGCCCTGGCCCAGGCCAAGATAGCGACCCTCAACTCCCAGGAAGTCCTGGAGAAGTCAGCCGAAGGCAAGAAGGCCATCGCCGCGCTCCAGGCGGCCGACAAGAAGCACAGCGACGACATCACCCGCATGGACGACCAGATCCGGCAGCTGCAGAACCGGCTGACGACCCAGCGCCTGACCCTGACCGCCGAAGCGGCGGCGAGCATCCAGGCCGAGATCCAGAAGAAGCAGACCGACCGGCAGCGGGCCGCCGAGGACGCCACCAAGGCCATGCAGCAGATCCAGGCCACCACGCTGTCCAAGGTCCAGGACGACCTGATCCCCCTCATCGAGCAGGTCCGCAAGGATATGGGGCTCGACCTCATCTTCGACCTGGCCAAGAGCGGGACGGTCTATTTCAACCCGGCCATCGACGTGACCGCCGAGATCATCCGCCGCTACGACGCGCTCAAGGGCGCCGCTCCCGCCGCGCCGGTCAAGAAGTAGCTCTCCGGCGGAGGGGCCATGATCCCTATCGAACAGATCATGCGGTTCCTGCCGCACCGGTTCCCCTTTCTCCTCGTCGACCGCGTCATCGAGATCGTCCCGCACAAGAGCATCGTCGCCATCAAGAACGTCACCTGCAACGAGCAGTTCTTCCAGGGTCATTTCCCGGAATGGAAGATCATGCCGGGCGTCCTGATCCTCGAGGCCATGGCCCAGGCCGGGGCCGTCCTCCTCTTCGGCTCCATTCCCGACCCGGAGACCAAGTTCGTCGTCCTGAGCAAGGTCGACAAGGCCCGCTTCAAAAGGATGGTCGTCCCCGGCGATCAGCTTCGGATGAAGGTCGAATGGACGCGGGAGAAGGCCCGGATCTGCCAGATGAAGGGCCAGGCCCTCGTCGGGGACGAGCTGGCCGCCGAGGCGGAGATCTACGCTTCGATCCTCGACATCGCCGACCTCCGCCCGCCCCTTACTTAAGGTTCTTCTCCAGATTCCTGGACGTCCCTCTCTTGGGCTTTAGCTCGGGGATGTCCTCTGGTAGCGGGAAGCGGACTCTTGGGAGCGACCGGGCAGAACGCGGCTGAGTGCTCGAAGCCGCGATTCTGCTAAATATCTTACAAGAGCTCTTTTCGGATATCTCCCAGAAGCATGGCTCCGAGTCGCTCCGACATGCTTCTGGGAGATATCGGGAGAAAGAGCTTTCTCAAGATATTTCTCAGAATCCCGGCCTCGAGCGCTCGGCCATGATTCTGACCTCCGCTCTCCAAAGCCCGCTCCGCGCCGCCTCGAGAGGGAATCCTGGAGACGGGAGAAGAGCCTTACTTAAGGGCCTTGATAAGCCGGCCGGACGCCGGCACGGCCGTGAGATCGAGGCCGTTCATGACCGCGAACCGTGACAGGGACTGGTCCGGCACGCCGCCCTTCTTCAGGACCGCCTGAAGCGATTCCTTGCCGCCGGCCTTGACCACGGCCAGCCGCTTGGGCGAACGGTTGATCATGGAGGCGTCAATCAGGTCCCGGAACGAGGCCACGGCCCTCCTGAACTCCGTCTCGTACTTGGCGAAGGCGCTGGCCGCGCTCATGGCCTGGAAGGCATAGACCCAATCCCCCTTCTTCAGGCAGGACAGCCTCATCTGGACCGGGGCCTCGTTCGCCTGGGTGATGGTGTAGGCCTGCTCGTAGCAGGCTAGGCCGTTGATCGTCGTCCGGTTCTCGCCGAGGAGCGTGCCGCCGGACTTGCTGATCTCCGCGGCCTGCTTCTTCAGGAAGTCCTCGGCGCTGTCGGTCGACTTCCCGCCCTGGAGGATGAGGCCCGCGGCCTGGTCGGCCGTCACCAGCGTCACCCGGGTGGGCATATTCTCGACGGTCCAGCCGGCGGGGACGGCGAACTGGAAGCGCAGGCCGGGGTGATAGAAGACGCCGTTCTCGACGTAGCCCTGCCGGGGGTCTTCGCCGTAGACGACGTTCTCGACCCGGCGGAGGTAGGCGTCGGGGTTGCGGGCCAGGGACTTGTCGGCCGGCGCGAGCAGGTTCTGGACATGGGCGATGCGGTCGGCCGTCAGGGGGTGCGTCGACAGGAACCCGGGCATGGAGCTGCCGCCGCCCGAGAGGTCGCCCATCTTCTGCAGGGCGGCGAAGGTGACGGCCATGTCGGCCGGATTGTAGCCGGCGGCCCGCGAATACTCGACGCCCAGGCCGTCGGCCTGGTTCTCGTTGTCGCGGCTGAACTTCAGGAAAAGCACCTGGAGGCCCGCGCCGGCCAGGCCGGCGTACTTGGCGAACTGCCGGCTGACGGCGCTGCCGAGGACGAGGCCGATCTGGGCCGCCTGGGCCTTGCTCATCTGGCTCATGGAGTGGCGGGCGTTGACGTGGCCGATCTCGTGGCCGAGGACCGCGGCCAGCTCCGCCTCCGAGCTCATCAGGGCCAGGATGCCGCGGGTGACGTAAACGGAGCCCCCGGGCACGGCGAAAGCGTTGACGACCGGGCTGTCCAGCACGGTGAAGCGCCAGGGCAGGCCGGGCCTCTGCCCCCGGGCCGCCAGGGCCTTGCCCAGCCGGTCGACGTAGGCCGTGAGGACGGCGTCGTCGTAGACCCCGTAGGTGGCCGCGACCTCCTCGTCCGTTTGCCGGCCGAGCTGGATCTCCTGGTTCTCCGAATAGAGCATGAACTCTTTTTCGCCGGTGACGGGATTGACGGCGCAGGCGGCGGCCGCCGCGAGGAGAAGAAGGATGAGGGTTGCGGATCTCTTCCGTCTCATGGGGACCTCCTCTGTCACTTGAAAGAGAAAAGGGCGTCGTCCAGACCCGTATTCTGGACCACGCTCGTGACGGTGATGCGCTGCGCCTCGGCGCCGTTGTGGAAAGCCCGCAGGGAGTAGGGGACGAGCACGGCGCCCGCCTTCTGGTAGCGGGTGGCGTACGTTTCGAGGTCCACCTCGGTCCCGCTCTGATCGAAGGCCCGGCTTCGGGTGAGGTAGGGGAGGGACGTCCCGGGATCGATATAAAAGGTCGTCTTGCGCCCGTCGGCCCGGGTCCGCTCGAGGACGACATAGTCCCGGCCCTCGAGGCTGGCCTTGGGCTTAAGGGCGTAGGTGACGCCGGCCCGGAGGGGATCGAGCCAGGCCAGGGTCCCGGCCGCCTGCTCGGCCATCTGCCGGGCCATGAAATCGGGCAGCTCCCCGGTCGTGCCCGACCTCGGGTCGGTCGCCCAGGCCCGCCGGCCGTCGTAGATCCGGACGACCGTCATGTTCGCCTCGGGGATGGCGATCTCCACCCGCAGCTTGTCGGATCCCTTCTGGTAGATCGAGAGCGGCACGGTCAGGCCCTGCTGGATCATCTCGGCCGTGCCCAGAACGGTGGAATCCTTGATCGAGGCCAAAGCCTTGCGGCCGCCCATGGCGGCGACGACCTGCTCGACCACGGCCAGCGCCTCCTTGCTTCCGGCCGCGGCCGGCCGCTTCTGCGCCAGCAAAGGCGGGGCGACGAACGGGATCAGCATGGCGGCGAGAAGCGCCCGGGTCCTGGATCGTCTCATCGGTTCCTCCACGGGGATAACGCCATGATTGTAAACCAACGGCCGGGCTTTGCCAACCGCCGTCAAGGCCAGGCCCGACGCCTTCCCCGGCCGCGCCCCGGCCGGTGGTAAAAGTGCCGATGAGTAGCCTTTTGGAATAGCCTTGTTTAACCACAACACTTAAAATTATCCCAATCTGTAAAGTATTGATAAATAAATAAAAAGCCATATTTTGCAAAAAATGCTGTCCAATAATGATACGGAGAGAGGATGATAACATAAACAAAATGCTTGACTTAAGAGATATTGATATGCTAATATAACAATGTTCAGAAATAGGGCAATTTTATGTCTCAGCGGCTGGACCTGATCACCTGCGCGAGCTTCGCCCGCGAGATCCAGGCTGTACAGTCCTCTCCCGACCTGGCCGAAATCCGGATCGTGCCCATCTCAACGAGCTGCGACCTGACCGCGGCCGGCTGGCCCGGCCTGGGCGAAGTCGTGGCCTCCCGGGCCCAGGGGGCCGGCGCCGTCGGGCTCCTCGGCGGCTATTGCCTGAGCCGGCCCTGCCGGGAGCTCGGCCTCGACGGGGAATGCCGTCTCTTCCAGGAAAGCCAATGCTACGAATGGCTGGCGGACAAGTCGGTCGTCGACCAGGCGCTCCAGGGAGGCGCGCTCCCCGTGCTGCCCGGCTGGCTCGAAGATTGGGAAGCGCACGTTGACGCCCGCTGGGGCTCCGACCGAAAAGCCGCCCAGTCCTTCTATCGCGACGTCGCCCGCAAGATCGTCCTGGTCGACACCGGCGTCCACCCGGGGATCGATCGCCATCTCCGCGCCTTCGGGCGCTTTCTCCGGCTGCCCTTCGAAGTCCTGCCGGCGGGGCTGGAGCACTTCAGCCTGGCCCTCAGCCGCATCGCCCTCGGCTGGCGCGCCGAGCGGCTGGAAAAGGAGAACGCCCGCCGCTCCTCGCTCGTCCGGGGCGAGGGCGTCGATAACGCCCGCATCGGCCGGCTTGTCGACGCCGTGGCCGGGTCCAAGACCATGGACGAGGCCCAGGCCCACGTCCTTGATCTCTTCCGCGCCCTGCTGGCGCCCCGGGACGCGGTCTACCACTCACTGGAGTCGCTGGCCGGCCGGCCGCTCGCCGAAGGCTCGCCCCTGGACCGCATCGTGGCCCTGAACGCCGACCAGGCCTGGAGCGACGACGGCGGCCAGGCCTTCCTCAAGATCGCCGGCGGCCGCGAGATCTTCGGCGTCCTCGAGCTCGCGGGCCTGGACGAGGCCCTGATGGACGGCCGCGGCACGGCCCTGGCCCTGACCGCGGCCAAGCTGGCCGGCGTGGCCCTGTCCAATGTCCGGTCCGGGCTGGCCCTCGAGGCCGCGAACGAGCGGGCCGAGACCGCCGAGGCCGCCCTGGCCTCCGGCGAGGAGATGATGGCCCGCACCTTCCACTATCCGCTCGGCACGTACCGGACGACGCCGCAGGGCAAGATCATCGACGCCGCGCCGCAGCTGGCCCGGATGCTCGGCTATCCCGACGTGGCCGCCCTCAAGGCGGTCAATTTTTGGGACCTTCACAAGGACCCGCGCGATCGGGACAACAAGCAGGCTTATCTCGACTCGACTTCCATGGTCGGCCTGTTCGAGTGCCAGCTCAAGCGGGCCAACGGCACCACGGTCTGGGGCGAGGACTCCTGCCGCGCGGCCAAGGACGCCCACGGCCGGATCCTCTACTACGACGGCGTCATCGAGGATATCGGCGAGAAGAAGAGGATGAAAGAGGAGCATGCCTGGGTCACGCACCTGGAAGCCGCCGTCGTGCAGGTTTCCGAGCGCCTCCTGTCCTCGACCCCCATCGAGGAGATCTCCTCCCTGGTCCTCGACCAGGCCCGCCGGCTGACCTCCAGCCCCTCCGGGTTCGTCGGGCCCATCGACCAGAAAACGGGCGCCCTTATCCCGGCCGCCCTGACCGACGACGCCGCGGAGATGATGGAGGCGCACTCCGAAGCCGCCGGCCGCTTCCATGAGGGCTCCGGGCTCTGGCGCTGGGTGCTCGAGGAGCAGCGGGCCATCGTCACGTCGATGCCCAGCCTGGATCCCCGCTACCGCGGCCTGCCGGACTGGCACCTGCCGGTCGGTCCGTTCCTGGCCGTGCCGGCCATCATGGCCGGGGCCGTCGTCGGCCTCGTCGCCGTCGCCAACGGCGAGAATCCCTATCTCGAACGCGACCTCAAGGCCGTCGAGCGGCTGGCCCAGCTTTATGCCCTGGCCGTCCAGCGTACGCGGACCGAGACCGCCCTGCACGAGCTCTCGCTCGTCGACGACCTGACCAAGGTCTACAACCGCCGCGGCTTCTGGACCCTGGCCGAGCAGCAGGTCAAGGTCGCCCACCGGTCGCGCAAGGAGATGACCCTCTTTTACGCCGATCTCGACGATCTCAAGAGGATCAACGACACCTTCGGCCACGAGGCGGGCGACCAGGCGCTCATCGAGGCGGCCGACATGCTCCGGGAGGCCTTCCGCGATTCGGACATCATCGCCCGCATCGGCGGGGACGAGTTCGTCATCCTGGCCATCGATATCGCCGAGGGCCGGGCCGCCGGCCTGGCCCGCCGCCTCGAGGAGCGCCTCCAGGCCCGCAACGCCCGGCCCGGCCGGACCTTCGCGCTGACCTTCAGCGTCGGAACCTGCCGCTACGACCCCGACCGGCCGGCCTCCCTGCAGGAGCTCCTGACGCAGGCCGACCGGAAGATGTACCAGGCCAAGACGTCGAAGAAGGGCGAGGCCGCGCGGGCCTGACGGCCGTCCCGACCGTCAGTTCCGGATGCCGTACTTGGCCAGCTTGTTGTAGAGGGTCGTCCGCGAGATCGACAGGATCTTGGCCGTCTGCCGCAGGTTCCCCTTGGTCACCTTGAGAAGGTAGGCGATGTAGTCGCGCTCGAGGTCGCTCAGGGTCGCCAGCCGGCCGTGACCGGCCAGGGCCACGGCGCCTTCAGGCGGCACGTAGTCGCGGAGATACTTGGGCAGGTTGGCGACGTCGATAAAATCCTTCTTGCAGAGCATGGCCGCGCTCTCCAGGACGTTGGCCAGCTCGCGGACGTTGCCCGGCCAGGCGTACTTGAGGAAGAGCTTCTGGACCTCGCGCGAAACGCCGCGGACGTTCTTGCCGAACCTGCCGTTGGCCGCCTGCAGGAAGTGGCGGACCAGGAGGGAGATGTCCTCGGGCCGCTCCCGCAGCGGGGGCAGCTCGATGACGACCTTGTTGAGGCGGTGCAGGAGGTCCTCGCGGAAGCCGCCGCTGCGGACCATACCGGCCAGGTCGCGATTGGTGGCGGCCAGGACCCGGACGTCGACGGCGGTGCTCTCGTTGGCCCCGAGCGGGCGGAACTCGCGGCTCTCCAGGACGCGGAGGAGCTTGGCCTGGACGGCGGTCGGGATCTCGGCGATCTCGTCGAGGAAGATCGTCCCGCCGTCGGCTTCCTCGAACAGGCCCCGCTTGTCCCTGTCGGCCCCGGTGAAGGCCCCCTTCTTGTAGCCGAAGAGCTCGGATTCGAAGAGGTTCTCGGGGATCGCGGCGCAGTCGCAGACGACCAGGGCCCGGTCCTTGAGCGGGCTCAGGCCGTGGATGGCCCGGGCCGCGACCTCCTTGCCCGTGCCCGTCTCGCCGGTGATCAGAACGCTGGAGAAGTACTTGGCGATGTTCTCGATCAGGCCGAAGATCTCGAGCATGGTCGGGTTGCGGCTGATCAGGCCCTCGAAGGAGTACTTCCTCTCCAGCCGCTTCTCGAGGTGCAGGGTCTCGCGCCGCAGGTCGCGCTTGCGCGTCAGGCGTCGCAGGATGTCGCCGAGGATGTCGCGCTTGTAGGGCTTGGGGACGAAGTCCGTGGCCCCGGCGTGGATGAGGTCGAGGACGGCCTCGCGGCCGAGGGGATCGCCGCCGACGAGGACGTCGACCAGGGCGTCGGCCTTCTTGATCTTTTTCATGATCACGAGGCCGGCGGCCGGCGCGTCGCCGGCGTCGACCAGGACGACCCGGATGCCGTGGTCCCGGACGACGTCGAGGAAGTTGTCGCCGGTCTGGGCGAAGAAGACGTTGAAATCGACGGCCACCGGGGCCGTTTTGACGGTCTCGTAGAGCGAGAAATCGTCGGAGATGATCAGCAGGTTCGTCTGCGCGTCCATCGGACCCCGCCCCGATCCCGTGGCGGCGCGGCTATCTTATCAAGTCTCCCAGGCGGGGTCAAACCCGATCCGGCCGGAGGCGCCTTCCCGTCAGGTCTTCTCCCCCCCGCCGGGGCGGGGCCGGACGAGCGTGATCCGGGTCCGGCCGCGGATCTCCTCCTCGATGCGCACGACGGGGGCCGCCGCCTGGCGCAGGTACTTGACGTGGGCCCGGAGGTAGGCCAGGCCCTGGGCGCAGAGGAACTCGAGCCAGTCGCCGCTGGCCGTCTCGTCCATGATCTCCGGCGACTGCTCGTTGAAGGTCGTCCGCGTCCGCGGCGTCATCCGGCCCTCGACCGGGCCCCGGCGCTTGGCGTAGACGGCGATCCCGTCGGCGACCTCGAGCGCGTCCTGGTGCGGGGCCCAGCGGCCGGCCCAGCGCTCGTAGCGGTCATAGAACCGGCGGTTGGAGGCGGCCAGGGCCGGATCGGCGCCGAACTCGGCGGCGATGAGCTTCCTCAGCGCTTCGGCTTCGGCCCGGTGTTCCGGGTAGAGCGGCAGGCGCAGCGACTCGAAGTAGGTGTACCAGCCCCTGGGGATCCAGTAATCCCGGAAGAGGTAGGGCGTGTAGTTCGAGAACGGCTGGACCCATTCGTGGGACGGATAGCCGTGCAGGTTGAGGACGATGTCCGGCGCCCAGCGGTCGTAGAGCCGGGTCCGGACGGCCGCTTCCGGCAGGATCGGCTTGGTCCCGATCTGGGCGCCCATGTCGACGCCCAGGGCGCCGTAGCGGCCGGCGTGGAGGCTGTGGAAGGGCTCGTTCCCGACCATGGCCGCGGCCAGGGCCGCGCCGTCCGGGTTCTCCAGGGGCTCGAAGGCGAAGCTCACGGTCTTCAGCGCTTCCCGCCCGGCCGGGTCGCGGGCCAGGAGCTCGGCGAACCGCAGCAGGTAGTTCGTCGACGAGACCTCGTTGGCGTGCTGCCGGGCGACGGCCTGCAGGGTCGGCTTGGCGGTCACCAGGCGCGGCAGGGAGACGTAGGGATCGTCCGGCAGGAAGAGCTCGACGACCGGCACCTCGCGGCCCTCGAAGGACCGGCCGCCGGCGTAGGCGCGGACGCCCGGCAGGGCGGCCAGGCGGCGGACCAGGTCGACGGCGGCGTCCGGCGTGATGATGTCGCGGATGGTGACGATGGGCCGGTCGGCCGGCGGCGGCGCCGGGGCCGCCGCTACTCCGGCCGCGGCGTCCGGGCCGGCGACGCGGCTCACCGGCAGGCGCTCGTCCTTTTTACGGGTCTGCCAGCGGGCCCGCAGGGTGACGCCGTCGAGGCTCGGGAAACGGAAGGGTTCGGCGACGAGACCGGCTTCGAAGAGCCCCCGCCAGGCGGCGGCCAGGTCGACGAAGGCCAGATAATCGGCCTCCTTCTCCCATTCGGACTCGACCACGACGTCGGCCACCCGGCCGGACCGGCCGTCATAGACGAGCGTGGAGAAACGGGTCTCCTTGGGCTTGAGCGCCGGAAAGGCCGAGGCGCGGGAGATCTCCTCGCGGGCCTTCTCCTTCCAGCGCAGGACGATCCGGGGCGACGGGGCCGGCCAGTCCTCGAGGACGACGCGGACCGCCGCCGGACCGCCTTCGAGGGAAGGGTGGAGCGACGGGAAGACGTTCCCCGGCGCCGAGGATCGCGACGTGTCGGCCGCGGCGTCGCTCGAGTCGGGATCGAAGCGCGTCAGCCCCCGCATCAGGTCCAGGGTGTCGAAGTAGATCTCGTCGTGGATGGCCTCGAGCGACGAGATCATCTCCTGATCGACGCCGATCCGGTAATCCGGCTCACTGGCCCGGAGGTCGACGAGCAGGCGCTTGAAGTAGGGCTGCTTGGAGAAGGTCGGCTGGCCGCCGGTCTTCTCCCGGACGTAGCCCGCGACGGCCGCCAGGACGTCGGCCTGGTAGAAGTCCCAGAACTTCTCCAGGTCGGTGGCCAGCGGCTGGTCGCAGACGACCGTGCCGCCGGCGGCCGCCCGCAGCCAGCCGGTCGTCGCCTCGGCGGTTCCCCATTCCGGCAGGACGGCCGAGAGGGGGAGGAGCCGCGTCCGCGGCGAGAAGCGGCCGGCGTAGACGACCCGGCCCCGGGCATCCGCCGCCTCGACGGCGTAGGTCGGGCCGCCGGGGTCGGCCTTCTCGAAGACGATGCGGTCGATCGGCAGCCCCAGGTCCCGGGCCAGGATCTCATCGACGGGATAGAGCTCCTGGAGCCAGCGGCCGGGCTCGGCGTAGGCGCGCTGGAGCCGGGACAGGTCCTGGCGGGACTCGGCGAAGCGGACGGTCAGGCGGTCGACGCCCAGGCCTTTGAGCGCCGGCAGGACCTTTTCGACGAGCCAGAAGAAGCCGGGCTTGTAGGCCGACAGGACCTCGACCCGGGCCGCCGGGAAGCCGGCCGCGGCCAGGAAAGCCCGGACCTCGTCCCGGACCTTCTGCCTGACCGCCGGCGACTCGCTGAGTCCGATGCTGACCTCGACGGCCCCGCCCTTGCCGGCCGCGTCGACGAGGGCCTTGAGCCGGTCCCGGAGCAGGGCCTTGGCGTCGTCGGCCTCCCAGGAGAACTCCCTTTTCTTTTCGAAGACGGTCCGGCCGGTCCGGAGCGACGAGACGGCGACGGAGACCGGCGCGCCGCCGGCCGCGCGGCGCAGGACCTCCCCGACGGCCGCCTCGAACGGGGCGTTGGCCGCGGGCAGGACGATCTCGGCCTGGACCGATTCGAGGAGGCGGCCCTTGATCTCGGCCGCGGCCTGGTTCACGGCGTTCATGGCGAAGGCCTCGGCGGCGCCCTTCCCGCCGGCCAGAAAGCTGTCCAGGTCGGCGGCCAGGTCGGCCAGCTGCGGCTGGCCCTGGCCGTAGGCGGCGAAGTGCGGGAACGTGCGGGCGAGATAGGACATGGTCCGGTCGAGGCCGGCCGCGTCGCCGCCGCTGACGACGGCGGCCGAGGACTTGCCGAAGGCCTGCGGGACGATCTGGACGGCCCCGGTCCCGGGCCCGAGCCCGGGACGCTCGAGCTTGCCGCCGCGGGCCAGGTCATCGGCTAGGGCGTTTTCGCCGACGAGGATGGGACAAAGCAGGGCCCGGCGGCTTTCGATCTCCGAGTCCGACTGGACGATGGGGAAGGAGGCCCCGGCCGTGCCCAGCACGAGGCGGCTGGCCAGCTCGGCCAGGCCGAGGCCGGCCGCGTCCCTGGGCGCGACGATCACGGCGTCGAGGGCGTCCGGGATGCCGTCCTTGTCCTGGTCGCCGTAGGCGGCCCCGGTCGATAAGAGGCCGCGCAGGTCGAACTCCCTGCCCGCCGGGTCGACGGGCGGGCGTTCCTTGAACCGGGGGGTCAGGAGCCGCTTCGTGGCCCCCGTGCGGGGCAGGCCGACCCTGGCCCGGGCCGCCCCGGCGCCGCGAAGCTCCAAGGTCAGGGCGGCGCAGCCGGGGTAGGAAAGAACGGACGTCCGTTCGCCCCGGCGCTGGGCGGCGGCCAGTCCTAGCAGCGCCTCCTCGGCCTTCCGGACATCCGCAGCGGCGGCCAGGCGGACTTCGACGGCCAGGTCCTTGACCTGGCCCTGGTCGAAAGCCAGGGCCTCCAGGCCGTCAGAGACCGGCGCGGCGGCGGGGAACTCGTAGAGGGCCTCGCTGACGATCGCGGCCCGGCTCTCAAGGCCGGCCGCGGCCAGGAAGGCGGCCAAGTCTTTTTCGAGCGCCTCATAGGTCGCCCCGGCCTCGCGCCCCCATATCTCCCAGAAATAGGGCCAGCGCAGGAAAAAGGCCCGGCCCGTCCGGAGCAGGGTCTCGTCGGACCCGGCCAGGCAGGCGATGGACGCCCGGCCGGCGCGCTCGAAGAGCACGATGCGGCCCTGGTTCGGGGCCAGATCCGCCGGCGTCAGGGACCGGTCCCTCAGAGCCTCGCGGACCGCGGTCAGCCGGCCGCCGACGAAGACGGGAATGGACGCCGCCGGGACCCCGGCCAGGTCGGATTCACGCCGGACGAGGCCGAAGTCGACGGCCAGGCTCTCGAAGTTGGTCCGGGCGGCGATGTCGGCCGCCAGGGCCAGCTCGGCCGGGGTCGGCTTGTCGGGCACGATGACAGCCAGGGCCGGCTTCTCGGGGAAACCGTCGCCGTCGAGATCGAGGACGGCCTGCCCGGGCTTGAACAACCGGGACAGGCTGTCCGTCCCGGCCAGGACGGCGGGGACGAGGGCCAGCGCGGCGCAGGCGGCGAGAAGGGCTTTTTTCATGGATCGGCCTCCGTGAGCGGTCAGGGCGGGATTCTATCACACTCCGGCGCGGCGCGGCTTCGCGGCCGGTCATCGTCGGGCGAAAGCCGGGCCCTATGTACTACATCTTGCGGATGTTAGGCTTTCGGCTACCACCCCTTGAATCTTTGCTTGACAAGTCACTTTTCATTCGCTAGCATGGGTACGTCTCCTGTCAGCAGGTTCCTCATGAAGTTCGATAGATTCAAGTACGTCTTTATTCTGTTCGTCGGGTTCTTTTTCTTCGGGGGGATCCCTGTCGAATTCGGCACCGAGGGGGCCTTCTTCCATGGCTATATGATCCCCAAGCCCGTCATCCGGGTCGGGCTGGGCACCAATCTCAAAGATATCCGCATCCGGTCTTCCTCGGGCATGAAGATCTACGAGGTCAACACCGGCTACCGGATCCTCAACCCCGACGCGCTCGAGGCCGAGATCAAAGGGGCCGCCGAGAAGCTGACCGAGAAATACGTCATCCTGCTGGCCCACGCCAAGGAACGCGAGGAGGCCGACCAGCTGGCCGCCGGCGCCCGGTCGAAGATCGGCGGCAAGATCTCGGTGGCCGCGGACGTCGAGGCCGGGGCCGCGGGCGTCTTCGAGGTCAAGCTGGGCGACTTCCTGACCCGCGGCGACGCCCTGGCCAAGGTCGCGGAACTCGGCGCCGCCGGGTTCAAGGACGTCTGGATCGAGCGCGAAGCCATCGTCGAGGAGCCGTCGCGGCCGATCTGGCTGCTGGTCGCCAATGAGCTCAAGTCGCTCGACCGCGACTCGGAGCTCTATTTCATCCCGGCCAATCCCCAGAGCTGCCTGACCCTCAACGGCAAGGGCTACCGCGGCTTCCTGGTCCTGAAAGGCACGCCGCGCGGACTGGTCATCGTCAACTATGTCAATCTCGAGGACTATCTGAAGAGCGTCGTTCCCGGGGAGCTCTCGCCCGGGCAGTTCAACGCCATCGAGGCCCTCAAGGCCCAGGCCGTGGCCGCCCGGACCTACGCCCTCAAGAACATGGGCCAGTTCGACCACTTCGGCTACGACCTGGTCGACACACCGCGCTCCCAGCTCTATGTGGGCATGGCCTCCGAGGACCCCCTGAGCTCCCGGGCCGTCGAGGAGACCAAGGGCGAGGTCGTGAGCTATCGCGGCGAGCTGATCAACGCCCTCTACACCAGCACCTGCGGCGGCCGGACCGAGGACGCCGAGAAGGTCTTCTCCGGCCGGCCCGTGCCCTATCTCCGGAGCGTCGAGTGCGCCTCGGAGAAGCAGAAGGAATGGCAGATCGAGGCCCGCACGCCCGTAGCTCCGATCATGATCGACGGCCGCAACGTCAGCCTCGATGTCGCCCTGCTCGTCGGCCTTGGCATCGTGCCCCTGGGCGCCGAGCCGCTCGATTTCCGCAAGGACGCCGGCTTTGACGAGGCGGTCGATTGGATCCGCGACGCGCGGCGCCTGGTCGGTATCAGGGACACGGCCTTCGAGCCCGATTCCGCGGCCCTCGATTTCGTCAGCCTGGCCCGGCTCCTGGTCGAGGGGTTCGGCTGGAAGGACCGCATCCAGGAGCTCCTGCTCGAAGGGGAAGTGGACTTCATCCTCAAAGACCTGCCCCAGGTCCAGGGGGCGGACCGCCGGCCGCTGGCCTACGGCTTCCAATCCGGGCTCTTCCCGGTCTCGGTCCGGAGCGGCGATCCGCGCCGGCCGGTCAGCCGGGCCGAGCTGGCCATGGCCCTGGGCCGGGTGGTCAGGGACATGAAGGATTTCTTCAAGACCGGAACCTTCCGGGCCGCCGGCAAGGGCACGATCGAGGTCGGCCAGGATTTCGACCGCCGCACCCTGGCCCTGTCCAATCATATCCGGCTGCTGCGGACGGTCGAGGGCGAGACGTCCTTCGCCACCAAGCTGACCCTGCTCGGCGGCGAGAACATCCGCTGGCTCGAGCGGGAAGGCCAGGTCGCCTATCTCGAGGTCTTCTATCCGCCGAACTCGAACGTCCTCGACCGGTCTTCGCGCTTCAACCGCTGGCAGGTCCGGAGGTCGCGGCAGGACCTCGAGAAGCTGCTTAACCAGTCCTACGCCATCGGCTCCCTGGTCGACATCGATGTCGAGCGCCGGGGCGGCTCGGGCCGCGTGACCGGCCTGAAGCTGAGCGGCGCGGAGGCGAGCGCCGAGGTGCATGGCTTCCAGATCCGGGCCGCCCTGGACCTGCGCGACACGCTGTTCGTCATCGACCGGACCTACGACGAGCAGGGCCGCGTCGACCAGTTCACCTTCTCCGGGCGGGGCTGGGGTCACGGCGTCGGGCTGTGCCAGGTCGGCGCCTACGGCATGGCCGTGGCCGGCGGCAAGTACCAGGACATCCTCAAAAAGTACTACAGCGGCGTCAAGATCGAGAAGATCTACTGACGCCTCCTATCCTGCCCGATCCGCCCCCCGGCGACGGATGTGCTATGATGGGCGAGTTGCCCGAAGGCCGGATGTCGATCGAGGCCTCGGGGGAAGGAAAGAAGCCATGAAAACGACCAGAGCTCTCAATGCCGGCAAGACCGAGGCCCGGGAATACCAGACCGGCGCCTCCGGCATCTTCTTCACCGTCAAGGACGTCCTCTACGAGGGCCGGTCCAAGTTCCAGCGGATCGAGATCATCCGCAACAAGGATTACGGCCGGGTCCTGTTCCTCGACGGCCTGGTCCAGACGACCGAGCGCGACGAGTTCTATTACCACGAGATGCTCGTCCACCCGGCTATGGCCTCCCATCCCCGGCCAGCCCAGGTGCTGATCGTCGGGGGCGGCGACGGCGGGGCCCTGCGCGAGGTCCTCAAGCACCCGGTGGAGAAGGCCTGGCTGGTCGAGATCGACGGCAAGGTCATCGAGGCCTGCCGCGAGCACTTCCCCTGGCTCCGCTCGACCTTCCGCGATCCGCGGGCCGAGCTGGTCGTCGAGGACGGCAACGTCTTCATCGACAAGGTGCGGCAGAAGTTCGATGTCATCCTGGTTGATTCCTCCGATCCGGTCGGGCCGTCGACGGTCCTCCACCAGGAGGCCTTCTACCGCAAGCTCAAGGCCAAGCTCAATCCCGGCGGCATCATCGCCGCCCAGGCCGGCTCGCTGATGCTCCACCTGGACTCGCACGCCCGCAAGCGCGCCTTCCTGAAGAGGATCTTCAAGCGCGCGGCGCTCTACCTCGGGCCGGTCCCGACCTACCCGGTCGGCATGTGGTGCTACGACTTCCTGTCGGACAAGGTCGACCCGGGCCGGATCCGGACGCTCTACATCCCCGACGGCCTGCGGTATTTCAACCCCGACGTCTACCGGGCCTCCTTCGCCCTGCCGAACTTCCTGGCGGAACGGCTGGCCAAGGGCAAATAGCGGGGCCGGCGTTCAACCCGGCCGCGGCCGTCCGCTTCGCGGGAACCCTTCGATGGAAACCAAGACCATCAAGCGGGATCGGTGGTAAACGATGACCCCCCGGGAACGAGTCTTTGCCGCCCTGGATCACAGGATCCCCGACCGGGTGCCCCGGTTCGAAGTCTGGATTGACGCCCTATTCGATGCTTTGGGGCAGGACGATCCGACCGAAGCCTATGTCAACCTGGGCCAGGACTGCCTGATGATGCCGAGTTCGGCCCAGCTCGGCTCGAACGCCGGGAAGGACGGCGTGGACGAATGGGGACGCGTCTGGCGGGAAGGCGCTTATGCGGACGGTGCCGTCGATACGGAGGCCGATCTCGAGCGCTTCAGCCCGCCCCCGGCCCTGGCCGGCCGCCTTTTCGACGAGGGGCGCATCTCGGCCCTCAGGGCGCGCCATCCCGACCATTGCCTGATCTACGGCTCCCATATCGGCCCGTTCATGGCGGCCTACATGGCCATGGGATTCGGACGATTCTTCCTGCGCCTGGCGGACGAACCCGGATTCGTGGCCGCTCTGCTCGAGGCCCGCACCGAATGGTGCCTGGCTGTCTTCCGAGAGGCCGTGAGACTGGGGGCGGAAGTCCTTGTCCTCGGCGACGACGCCGCGCACAAGAACGGGCCGATGATCTCCCCGCGCCTGTGGCAGGAAATGGTCCTGCCCTGCCATCGCCGCATCGTCCGGGAAGCGAAGGCGCCGGTCATCTGGCACAGCGACGGGAATATCGAGCCGCTGCTGCCGAAGGCGTTGGAGGCCGGGTTTGCCGGCATCCACGGACTCGAGCCGGCGGCGGGAATGGATCTGGCGCGGGTCAAGCGGGAGTACGGCCGCGATCTCGTCCTGGTGGGCAATATCGACGTCCGCGTCCTCTGCGGCCGGGATCTGGCCGCCGTGCGGGACGAAGTCGCTCGATGCCTCGGCCAGGGCTCGCCCGGCGGCGGGTACATGATTTCGACCTGCAACAGCATCTTCGACGGCATCAACCCCGCCGCCGCGGCGGAGATGTTCCGCTGCGAGGCGGACCTCGGCGCATACGCCGTCAGCCGGATCTGACACGACCGGCCGTCCGCGGGCTCAGGCCGGGCGCAAAAAGGGGATCCCTGTCCGGCGGCAGGGGAAAAACCATAAAAGACCAATATTCCGTCCATGTTCTTCGCCCTGTCCGCGGCTTATTATCCCTGCAAGGGCGCCATAAGGGGCGGGGCCGGGGAGGCCGGACAGGAGGTAGATGATGAAAAAAGGAGCGATCTGGGGAGTCATGGGATGTCTTCTGTTATGCCTTTCGGCCTGCAATGATCGGGGGGGGCCGACGCTTCCTGTCAATGCGCTCCTTCCTCCGTCGGGCGGCAACGGCGGGACCTCCTCGCCGATCGACGTCAGCTCATCGAAGGCGGCGTATTTCATCGGAGAGACGGAGACTTTCACGGCGACCATGAAGGGAACCGATGGCGTTACCGTGCCGGTAACAACCGGGACATGGAGCTCGTACACTCCGGGGGTCGCGACCGTGACCGGCGCCGGGATGGTCACAGTCGTCGGGCAGGGGTGGGCCGACATATCCTGCACGTATAACGGCCTTACGGGCTCCAGGCAGATTTGGGGCCGGGCGGATTGCCGGGGCGCCTGGTCGGGGACTTACAGCGTGGAGAACTGCGGATCCACGGGGGATTTCCTGGCTTCCGGGTTCTGCGCGACCCACGGAGGATCGGGACTCCCGGTCGAGCTCGTCCTGGCGGAAGAGGGACAGCGGCTGGTCGGCACCATCACCTTGGGAGGCCTGTCCACCCCGGTCGAGGCCAAGCTCGGCGAGCTGGACGGATCCCTGGAGATGGAAGGCCGGGTCACTTCCCCTCCATATACGATCAATATCGCCATGGGCTGTGGCTGGGATGCGGCGGTCGGGACGAAATTCGTCATGACCCTGTACTACACCGGAAGCGGCATGACGGGAGGGGCTTGTCTTTCGTGCCGCGTCTCTCTCAGTAAGACCGGCGTCAAATAGGTCCGGAGACGGCGCCGATCCAGGCGATGAAGTCCTCCGGATCCTCGTTTGCGCCGTGGCCGGCGTCCCAATACAGCCGGGCGTTCACGTCCTTGCCTCGGTTCTCCAAGCTCACGGCCAGATTGGCGATGACGGTCTGCGAGGTATGATTGTCGGCGGCGCCCTGGCGGAGCCACCAGTACCGGGCGCAGCCGCCGTTTCCCCGGCCGATGAAATACATGGCGTTCATCATGTTCACGACCGTCCGCAGGCCGCCGTCGATCCTGGCGGTCTTGTCGCCGGAGGCTTGCCGCAGGCTGAAGTCCGTGAAATGCCTGGCGTCGGCCGTCGCGGTGCCGAACAGGCCGGGCTCGGGCTGGGCCATGGCCAGATCATCGAAAGCGGGCAGGCCCTTCATCCTGCCGACGCGGGCGGTATAGTCCGCGAAGGCGAACGCGGCCCCTTCATCGGTCCAGGTGATCCAGGGATTGCGGGCCAGATAGCCTCTGCGCTTCTCGTCCGTCAGGCCTCTCAGGAACCTGTTGGCCGATGGGATCAGGTAGTAACGCAACAGGTACCCGGCATAGTTGTCCGCCGTGATGATCCCAAAGCCCTCTTTGCCCCTGAGGTTCAGCGCGGCCTGATACTCCGCGAACTGGGCCTTGAGCTGCCTGGAAAGCTCTTGATCAACCAGGCTGCCTGACCTGGTCGGGACGGCGCCGTACATCCACTCGTAGGCCATGTCGGCGTGGTCCAGGTCCGTGATGGGGCAGAAGCAGGCGCTGGCAAAGATGCTGTCGTCCGCGTCCGCGGCGCCGATCTTTTCGAGGTCGGCGTCGTACAGACGGCTGTTGCCGGAGGCGCCGAGAAGGGCGGAGAGCGCGCCGCCCGCGCTGACGCCGGTCGAGACGATCCTTCCGGGGTTGCCGGGCATGACTCCGGTGTTGTGGCGGATGTAGCGGACGGCGGCCTTCAGATCCACGATGGCGGCAGGCGCCTTGCCGAAGTATTTGCCGTCGGCGGCCCGATTGTCGCGTCCGCGGCAGCCGGGCGATACCACCACGCAGCCCGCCGCCAGGGCCAGGTCCGCGTTGCCGCTCAGGCGGGCGGCCGCGCCGGCTGGCCCGCCCTGACCACCCCGGCCCGGAGCGCCGCCGCCCGCCGGGCCGCCCCCGGCGCTCCGCGCGTTGTTGACGGACATGTAGCCGCCGACGCCGATGGTCAGGAGGATGGGGGCGTTAGCGGCGTCGACGGCGGCCTCGTCGACCTTGATGGGAACGATGACATCCAGGCTCTGATAGTCCCTGTCCACGGGATTGGCGACATAGGGGATGTGTCTGTAGAAGCGGACGGTGACTTTCTTTTCGCCCGCGGAGGTCTTCACCGTCCTGGTTTCCACGGTGAAGTCGTCTTTGGGGAAGAGCAGTGGATCTCCGGATCGGCCCCCTTTAGCCGCCCCGGCAAGGAGACATGCGGCTGCGCAGGCCAAGGACAGCAACGATCCCCTGAGGATCACCTTCGTCATGTCTGACCCCCTTTCGGCTGGAACGCCTTTGTGCTCTGGAACGGCCTCGCGCCGGCTGCCGGTCTCATCGCCCATCCATACTACGCCCCCGCTCAGACTGGAGGCAAGGATTCGCGTCGGCGGAGTTTCCCGGCCGGCGGTCAGCAGCCCGCCGGGGACGGCCCGTCCCAGGCCCCGAAAAAGTGCCGGTGGAGGGAATTTATCGCTTTTTCCGCGCCGGTTCTCTTTATGAGCATGTAGACGGCCGCGTCCGATGCGCCGCTGCTGAAGAACTCCATGTTGACGCCCGCGCCCGACAGGACGGAAAAGATGCGGCCGGCGACTCCGCATGTTTCCCTGATGCCTTCGCCGACCGCGGCCAGGAGCGACAGGTCCTCTTCGGCTTCGATCAGGCGCAGGGTCTCTTCGCCGGCTTCCCCGAGGACCTTGACCGCCTGCCCGGCCTCGGCCGAGGCCAGGATGAGGTTTATGCAGGTCTGCGAGGTCAGGACGGTCAGGATGTTGATGCCCCGGGCCGCCAGCAGGGAGCCGATCCGGCCGATGATGCCCGGCTGGCCGCCGATCCCCGGGCCGGAGACCCTGAGGACCGCCACGTCGCGGTTGAGGGAGAAGCTCTTGACTATTCCGGGCGTTCTTTCCCCCCGCGGAAGTATGACGGTCCCCGGGCTCCGCTCGTCGTCGAAGCTCCTGATCTCGACGGGCACCGGCCGGTCCTCGAGCGGCACCCAGGTCTTGGGATGCAGGATCTTGGCCCCGAAGTAGGAAAGCTCGGCCGCTTCCTTGCGGGACAGGCGTGGGATAAGCCTGGCCTCGTGAACCAGCCTGGGATCGGCCGTCATGAAGCCCGGGACGTCCTTCCAGATCTCGAGCCTGGAAGCCCCGAGCCCGCGGGCGATGACCGCGGCGCTGTAATCCGAACCGTTCCTTCCGAAAAGCGAGACCTTGCCGTCCGGCGTGGAGCCGAAGAAGCCCGTAAAGACCGCCACCTCGTCCGCCGCGAGCACAGCCTCCGCCGCGGGCCGGAAGAGGCGGTCGAATCCCCCGAGATCGACCGAGCCGTTCTCCGGATCGCCGCCGCCCGTCGCCAGGCCGACCTTGTCGGTTTCGTAGACCCTGGCCCCGGTCCCGGCGTCCTCCAGGGCCGCGGCCAGAAGGAAAGCGGACGCTCTTTCCCCGCAGCTCAGCACCCGCGCTTTGATGGTGCCGGTCGATTCGCCCGTGCAGGAGATGCCCAGGAGGACCCTTTCCAGCGTCCCGAATATCCCCGAGAATCTTGCCTCGAGCCCGTCCCGGACCTCTTTCCGGGCCAGGCATTCGTTCGCGAGCGCTTCGTGCTTTTGCCTTATCCGGGCCACGACGGGGGCCGGGTCCTTCCCCTGATGGAGGACGGTCTGGTAGGCCTCGAGCAGGAGGTCGGTCACGCCCTGGACCGCGGAAACGACGAGGGCGGCTTTTCCCCGCCCGGCTCCCGCGAGGCCGGCCGCCTTCAGGACCGACGGACCGTCCTTGAGACAGCTCCCGCCGAGCTTTATCACCCTGATCATTTCTTTCCCCCGGGCGCCAGGTAGCCCAGCCTGAAGGCCAGCTCGGCGGCGAGCAGGCAATTCCCCGCGGCCCCCCGGACGAGGTTGTGGGTCAGGGCGAAGAACCTCAGGAAGTTGTCCCGCAGCCTGGGCCGCCCGATGGTCACGGCCATGCCTCTGGCCCGGGCGGGGCTTCCACCGTAGAGGTCGTAGGCCGGCTGCGGCCGGTCGGGAGCCGCGGCGACCAGGAGCGGGGAGGAGGGGGCCGTCGGCAGGCCGAGCCCGGCGTGCGCTCCGCGGAAGGACCCGAAGGCTTCGACCAGGCTTCCGGCCGGAGGCGCGTTCCTAAGCTCCAGCTCCACATCGAGCAAGTGCCCTTCGCGCACGGGGACCCGGACGCACGAAGCCCTGACCTTGAAGCCGGCCGGAACGATCCGGGCGTGATCGAGCGCGCCCAGGATCTTCGGCGCCTCCCGGCCGATCTTGTCCTCCTCGTCCTTGATGTAGGGGATGAGGTTGCCCGCGATATCGAGGGCTCCGAGTCCCGAGCGCCCGGCGCCCGATATCGACTGGAAGGTGGTCACCCTGACGCTGTCGATGCCCCAGGGGACGGCCGGCTTGAGGGCCAGGACGAGCCCGGCCGTGGAGCAGTTGCTGCCGGCCACGATGAAGCCCGCGTACTTTTCCGCCTGGACCCTGACCAGCTCCAGGTGATCCGGATTGACCTCGGGGACGACGATCGGGACATCGGCGTCCTGGCGATGGGCCGAGGAGTTGGTGAAGACGGCCAGGCCCGCCTGCCGGAGCTCCGATTCCAGGGGACCGGCCGCCTCGGCCGGGAGGGCGCTGAAGACGACCCTGACCCCGGCGTCCTTCAGGGCCGCCGCGTCGGCCGGCCCGAATTCCAGGCGGTCAGCGGACCCGGCAGCGTCCCCGTCGGCTGCCCAGAGCCTCGCTTCGCCGAAATTCCTTTTTAGGTTCCTGGCCGACGAGGAGAGATAGGACAGCTCGAAGAACGGATGACCGGCCAGGAGCCGGACGAAATGCTGCCCGACGATCCCGGAGGCTCCCAGGACCGCCGCCCTTATCTTGTTCTTTTCATTCATGGCCATCGGCTCCTTCCGCCGCGCGGCATCCCGCGTCGCGTCGCTTTGCGCCATCTCCGGCGATGGCCACGACTTCCGGCATATTCCCCTTGAGGGCCAGGAGATCCCCGGCGACGGCCAGCATCCCTTCGAGGCCCTCCAGCCAGGACGACTCCAGGGCCTGTTCCAGGCTTCGCTCGTCCCTTTCCCTGACGGCGTTCCCCAGCGAGGTGGCGGCCGCGTCGGCCAGGGCGGCGTCCCCGGCCAGGACCACGGCCGCATCGGCCTTTCCGAAGCTCAGGGAATGCCCGACCGTTCCCGACGACGTGCAGAGCCCCATGATCCGGCCCGAGGGCCGGATCTTCAGGCCGAGTCCCTTAAGGCTGGAAGGGCCGGCAAAGACCGGTATGATTACCGGCCGTTGGATGAACATGGCGATGTCGCCGCCGTTCTCGACCAGGGCCTCTTCGGCCCCGGCTTCCAGCATGGCCCGCAGGGCGAACTCGGCCACGGCCCCGGCCACCGCGGCCATCGGTCCGACGCCGGCCCGCCGCCCGGCCTCCAGCATCCTGCGGACGATCTCCGGGGCGGACCCGTCGTCCGGCAGCGGCGTGAGCGAAGCGATGAAATCCGGTCGACGCCGGGTGTATTCCAGGATGCTCTCGTATCGGCTTTCTATCTCGCGCTTCGCGGCCGGTAGGTATCGTTCGTCCGCGACGATCCTGGCCACCGTTTCCTTGTAGCGGATGATTGACGCCGGCCGGTTCATCGCGCCCGCCTCTCAGCCGTTGTCGGATCCCCGGGCGCCCATCGGACAGGCGCCCCGGCACAAGCCGCAGGAAACGCACTTTTCGGCGAGGACTTTGATCTCGAGCTCGGCGTTCCTGACCACGGCCCCGGAACGGCAGAGCGAAAAGCACTGGCCGCAGCTCGTGCAGCGCTCCCGGATCCAGGCCGGGCCGCGGCCGTCCGCCGGGCGCCGGGTCGGCTCCCGCCTGACGGCGTCGGCGTCGACGGCGCGTTCCTCGAGCGGCCTGAGAACCGTCCGCTTCGGCAGCGGCTCGACGGGCGCGGTCAGAAGGAAGCGACCCTTTTGTATCCATCGCTTCAGGGTCTCGGCCACCATCCGGGCCCGGGGCAGGCTCGAAAGCGACGAGACCGGCACGGAGCGGCCGTCGATCTCGATCGTACCGGACCTGAGCTCCGCGTAGTTCGTCTCCCTGACCACCGGCCGGTTCCTGGAGGGAACGGAATAGTCAATGACGCTGGCGGCTATCTCCTCGTCGCCGATGCCGGTCCGGCGGGCGACCTTCGGGTTGAGTACGGGTATGGGTATGCCCAGGCCGACATAGAGCGAACAGCCGTATCCCGGGAAGGACGCGGCCCGGATGAATCGACTGGACATCTTCTTCAGGTCGCCCTGGACCATGAGGGTCGAGAAGAGGTTCTGGGGCGAGTGCTGGGTGCCCGGTCCGGTGATGAAGCCCTCCGTCCCGCCCAGGAATATCCTCGTGCCCGTCCCGACGGTCTCGAGGAGCGGGTCGTTCATGAGAGGGGACAGCTCTCCGGCCCCCGAATACGTCACGTTCCCGAAGCGGGGAAGGAGCCTGCCCATGTAGGTGGAAATGGCCCTGTCCGAGGAATTGCAGGCGGCGTTGTAATGCTGGTAGGCGTTCCTGGGATTGCTCATCAGGGCGAAGTTCAGGTCCTCGAGCTTCAGCCTGGTGAGGATCTCCTTCCGGGGATAGCAGTCCGTCCCGTACGACACGGCCCTGAGCACGACCTCCCGGCCGTTGATCAGGTCCTCGATGACATGGGCGCCGCCGTAGGCCAGGCCCAGGTCGTCCGAGTTCTGGGTCGCCCCGAGATAGGCGTCGACCGCCGCCGCCCCGGCGTAGGCCTCGACGTTGTTGAGCCAGACCCTGGTCATCCTGATCGGCGGATCGGAATGACCGAAGTTAAGCCAGACGCCCGACGAGCACATGGCCCCGAACGTTCCCGTGGTCACGACGTCGACGATCTCGGAGGCCTCGTCCGGACCGACCTTCCTGACCAGCTTGGTCATCTCGTCGGCCCGGAGGACGGCCGCCCGGCCGTTCCGGATCTTGTCATTGATCTCTTCGATGGTTTTGGGCATGAATACACCTCCAACAGGGTTGCAGCGATCCTGGATGAGCCTGGAATCCTAGAAGCGGGCGTCCCGGACTGCCCGCCTTCCGCCGGGGGAAGACAAGCGTCCGGGCTTCACATTATCATAAGCGGGACGGAACGGCGGGGAGGCAGACCGGTCCGGCCGGACCGGCTGAATGACGAAGCATTACTCTTCGACATGGGCATCATTGATAGTGGAAAACAAACGGAAAGTCAAGGCGCCGGGAAAGTCCGCCGAACGACCGGCCCGGCACGGCGGCTGTCAGCCGGGTCAGACGCCCAGCCGGCCGGCCGCCTGGCGGGCCCGCAGGGCCGTCAGCATGTCGGCCGTCATCGCGGCCAGGTCGTAGCCCGGCCGCCAGCCCCACTCGGCCCGGGCCGCGCTGTCGTCGATGGACTCGGGCCAGGAGTCGGCGATGGCCTGGCGGAAGTCCGGCTCGTAGCGGACCTCGAACGAGGGGATGTGCTTGCGGATCTCGGCCGCCAGCTCGCCGGCCGTGAAGCTCATGGCCGTCACGTTGAAATTCGAGTGGTGCTTGAGCCGGGCGAAGTCCGCGTCCATGAGGTCGAGCGTGCACTTGAGGCAGTCGGGCATGTACATCATCGGCAGCCGCGTGTCCTCGCGGAGGAAGCAGGTGTAGCGGCCGGTCCGGACGGCGTCGTAGAAGATGGCCACGGCGTAGTCGGTCGTCCCGCCGCCGGGCAGGGTCAGGTGGCTGATGATGCCGGGGTAGCGGCAGCCCCGGACGTCGAGGCCGTATTTCTGGACGTAATAATCGCAGAGATGCTCGCCGGCGACCTTGGTGACGCCGTACATCGTCGTCGGGCTGAGGATGGTCTCCTGCGGCGTCCCGGTCCGGGGCGTCGCCGGCCCGAAGGCGGCGATCGAGCTCGGCGAGTAGATGCGGGCCAGGCCGAGGGTCCGGCCGGCTTCGAGGACGTTGTAGAGCCCGCTCATGTTGATGTGCCAGGCCTTCTGGGGGTTCTTCTCGCCGGTCGCGGAGAGGAGGGCGGCCAGGTGGTAGACGGTGTCGATCCGGTGCTTGTGGAGGATATCGGCCAGAGCCTTGGCGTCGGTGACGTCGAGGATCTCGAACGGTCCGGCCTCGGCCAGTTCGCCCTTGGGGCGGAAGATGTCGGAAACGACGACGTTGGCGCCGCCGCAGCGGGCCCGCAGGGCCCGGGCCAGCTCGGAACCGATCTGCCCGGCCGCGCCGGTAATTAGGATGCGCTGAGTCTCTTTTGTCATCGGCTTATCTCCGCTCGCGATCGATCCAATACAGAAATCTATTAATAGCACAGCGGCCGACGGACGGCAACACGGCCCGGCCCGGCCGGAGAATGGGGGCAAATCTACCTTTAACCCATCACAACACCTTTTTTTCGATATTCTCAGCACCGCTCCTCCGAGCCGCTCCGGAGCGATGCTGCTGGTCGCTTCTCGGAATCCGCTCCCCGAGGCAGGTTTGACCCCCTCCCGGACTTGGGTTAAAGTGGTAGGGCTGACCATGAGTCGCGATTCCGACCATCATCCCCAGGAGGCTTCCCCCATGGCTATCACCCTGACAGGCACGAGTCTGACCGTCGAGAAGGTCGTCGAGGTGGCGCGCGGCCGCGTTCCCGTGGCCATCGACCCCGCGGCCCAGCGGCGCATCGAGAAGTGCCGGGCTCTCCTCGAGGACAAGATCCAGAAGAAAGAGATCATGTACGGCGTCAACACCGGCATCGGCGAGCTGGCCAACGTCGTCCTGGACCAGGAGCAGGTCGAAAAATTCCAGCGCTACCTCATCTACAGCCACGCCGCCGGCTATGGCAAGCCCATGCCCGAGGACGTCGTCCGGGCGGCCATCCTCAGCCGTATCAACTGCCACTGCCACGGCCATTCGGGGCTGCGGCCGGTCGTCACCGAGACGCTGGCCGAGCTCCTCAACAAGGGCGTCACCCCGGTCATGTGCGAGAAGGGCTCGGTCGGCGCCTGCGGCGACCTGTCGCCGATGGCCCAGATGGCCCTGGTCCCGATGGGCGAGGGCGAGGCCTTCTACCGGGGCGAGCGCCTGCCCGGGGCCGAGGCCCTCAAGCGGGCCGGCATCGAGCCGCTCGTCCTGCACGCCCGCGACGGCCTGTCCATGATCAACGGCTCGAACGTCATCGCCGGCCTGGCCGCCCTGACCGTCCATGACGTTCACCGCTGGCTCAAGATGTCCGAGATCGCCGCGGCCATGACCCTCGAGGTCCTCAACGCCAACATGAAGGCCTACGACGAACGGCTGCATAAGACCCGCGGCTATCCGGGAGCCCTGGAATCGGCGGCCAACATCCGCCGCCTTGTCGAGGGGAGCGGGCTCCTGGCCCAGCCGGGCAAGAAAGTCCAGGACGCCTACAGCCTGCGCAGCACGCCCCAGGTCGTCGGGGCGGGCCGCGACGCCCTCAAGTGGGCCCGCTACATGATCGAGATCGAGCTCAACGGCGCGGCCGACAACCCCGTCTTCTTCCCCGACGAGCAGCTGGTCCTGACCGGGGCCAATTTCCAGGGCGTGCCCATGGCCTTCCCGCTCGAGCTCCTCGGCACGGCCGTGACCACGATCGCCGTCCTGTCGGAGCGGCGCCACAACCGGCTGATGAACCCGCATCTCAGCGCCGGCCTGCCGGCCTTCCTGACCAAGGGCGCGGGCATGTTCTCGGGCTTGATGCTGACCCAGTACACGGCCGGCGCCCTCGTCTGCGAGAACCGCGTCCTGTCGCATCCCGCGGCCACGGGCTCCATCCCGGCCGCCGCGGACCAGGAGGATTTCGTCAGCATGGGCATGACCACGGCCCTCAAGACCCGCCAGATCCTCGACAACGCCCAGGCCATCCTGGCCATCGAGCTCATGGCCGGGGCCCAGGCCCTCGATTTCCGCCGCCCGGTCAAGCCCGGCCCGGGCGCCCAGGCAGCCTACGAGGTCATCCGCAAGCACGTGGCCCGGCTGGAGGAGGACCGGCCGCTGTACGACGACATCAACAAGCTCAAGACGGTCGTCGAGTCCGGCGAGATCCTGGACGCCGTCGAGCGGGCCGTCGGGCCCCTGGCGTGACATCATGAGCCTGCGCATCGCCCTGGTCACCGGGGCCAGCCGCGGCATCGGCCGGGCCATCGCCCTGCGGCTGGCCGAGGACGTCTCCGGCGTGGCCGTCCATTACTTCAGCCGGCGCGAGGAGGCCCAGGAGCTGGCCGCGGCCATCCGCGAGAAGGGCAAGCTCGCGGCCGTGTTCAGGGCCGACCTGACCAAGAAGGCCCAGGCCGCCGGCCTGGTCAAAAAGGTCGAGGAGCGATTCGCCCGGGTGGACGTCCTGGTCAACAACGTCGGGCCCTTCCTGATCAAGCCCTGGGATCAGCTCGAGGTCGCCGACTGGGAGCGGGTTCTGCGGGGCAACCTGCTCGGGCCGTACTTTTGCATGAAGGCGGCCCTGCCCGGCATGCGCAAGCGGAAGTGGGGAAGGGTCGTCAACATCGGCTACAGCCGGGCCGAGCATCTCGGCGCTTTCCCCACGATCGCTCCCTACGCCGTGGCCAAGACAGGCCTGCTGACCCTGACCCGGACGGCGGCCGCGGCCGAGGTCGTGAACGGGATCACGGTAAACATGGTCTCTCCGGGTCTCATCCGCGGCGGGGCCCTGCCGTCGCTGAAGAACGTCTCCGAAGCCCAGCTCGGCACCGTCGAGGACGTGGCCGAGGCCGTCGCCCACTGCGCCTTGGACGCCGCGGCGGCCGTCACGGGCGCCAACATCATCGTCGCCGGCACCTGGAAGATGTAGTTCAGGTTGACTTACCGGAGGGGCGGCGATACAGTTTGAAACGCGCTTCAGCGCAGAGAGGAGACACATGCCTACGACCGCCTATCTCTGGATCATCGGCATTCTCGTTTTCATCTTTCTCCTGGGCATCCGCATCGTCCGGCCGACCCACCGGGGCCTGGTCGAGCGGCTGGGCAAGTACCAGCGCTTCGCCCTGCCGGGCTTCAACTGGGTCATCCCGGTCATAGAGCAGCTGCGCCAGATCAACATCACCGAGATGATGGTCGACGCCGCGCCCCAGGAGATCATCACCAACGACAACCTCAACGCCCGGGTCGACGCCCAGGTCTATTTCCGGGTCAAGGAGGACGAGACCAGCGTCAAGGCCTCCCAGTACCACGTCAACAACTTCCAGTGGCAGATAGTCAACCTGGCCCGGACGACCCTGCGCAACATCATCGGCACCCTGACCCTCAAGTCGGCCAACAGCGAGCGGGGCAAGATCAACGAGGAGCTGCTCAAGACCCTGTCCACGGAAACGGCCCGCTGGGGCATCGACATCGTCCGGACCGAGCTCAAGGAGATCGATCCGCCCAAGGATGTCCAGGAGACGATGAACAAGGTGGTCAAGGCCGAGAACGAGAAGATAGCCGCCGTCGACTTCGCCACGGCCCGCGAGACCTCGGCCGACGGCGACCGCCGGGCCGAGATCAAGAGGGCCGAGGGCGTCCGCCAGGCCAAGATCCTCGAGGCCCAGGGCGAGGCCGAAGCCATCCGACTGGTCAACGAAGCGGCCGAGAGGTACTTCGTCGGCAACGCCCAGGTCCTGCGCCGCCTCCAGGCCCTGGAGACCGCGCTGCAGGCCAACGCCAAGATCATCGTCCCCTCGGACAAGGACCTGGTCAACGTCATCGGCGAGATGGCCGGCATCGTCCCGCTGAAGAAATAGAAGCTATGAAGGAACACCGTCCAATTCGCCTCGCCCTCCTCCTGGCCCTGGCGCTCGGCTTGGCCGCCGGCGCCCCGCACCGCCTGGCTGCCGCCGGCCCGGACTTCGACATCCTCATCAAGAACGGCCTGGTCCTCGACGGATCGCTGAAGCCCGCCTTCCGGGCCGACGTCGCGGTCAAGGACGGCCGCATCGTCCGGGTCGCGCCGTCCCTCCGCGGCCCGGCCGCCCGGACGATCGACGCCCGCGGCCTCTACGTCGCGCCGGGCTTCATCGACCTCCACACCCACGTCGACCGGGCCCTGCCGTTTCCCGAGCACCGGGCCCCGCTGGGCTACCTGACCCAGGGCGTGACGACGCTCGTCGGCGGCCAATGCGGCACGAGCGCCTGGCCCATCTTCGAGAAGGCCTCCGACCAGATCCGGCGCTTCACGGAAGAGGGCGTCGGCCTGAACATCGCCATGCTCGTCGGCCACGGCTCGGTCCGCCAGCTCGTAATGGGCATGGAGGACCGGGCGCCGACGCCGGACGAGCTCGAGCGGATGAAGGCCCTGGTCAAAGAGGCCATGGAGCAGGGCGCCGTCGGCCTCTCCACCGGGCTTATTTACCGGCCGGGCCTCTACGCCAAGACCGACGAGATCCTCGAGCTGGTCAAGGTCATCGCTCCCTACGGCGGCATCTACCACTCCCACGTCCGCAACGAGCGCGGCCGGCTGCTCGAGGCCATCAAGGAGTGCCTCGCCATCGCCGAAGGGGCCGGCGTGCGGGCCAACATCTCCCACTTCAAGGTCATGCGCCGGGCCAACTGGGGCCTGGTCGGGGAGGCCATGCGCCTGGTCGAGGCGGCCCGGGCCCGCGGGCTCAGGATCACGGCCGACCAATATCCCTACCGCTTCTCCAACACCGAGCCGTACTCGCCGCTCGTTCCCGCCGAGGCCTGGCGGGGCGGCGAGCCGGGCCTAGCGGCGTCCGATCTGAGCCGGGCCTTCGCCCGCCTCCGCGACGCCGATCTGCTCGAGCTCTACGCCAAGTGCACGCCCTGGACCCCGCTGTCGCCGCCCCATCTCGATTTCCTTAACGGCCTGCCGCGGGACCGCTTCGTCGACCTCGTCGCCTCGGCCGTCCTCGAGGGACGGACGCGGGGAGCCGCGAACGAGAGGGAACGGGCCCTCTTCGTCCGGCGCCTGGGCCGGCCGGAGGAGGCCCGGGCCATCCGCGCCGCCGTCCAGGCCTATTACGACGATGTCGGCGCGGAGAACATGATCATCGCCGTCGCGGCCGACGAGTCGATCCAAGGGAAGTCCCTGGCGGACGTCGCCGCCCTGCGGAAGAAGACGGTCGTCGACACGGCCATCGAGCTGGAGCTGGCCGGGACGCTGGCCGTCCCCTTCAACATGTGCGAGCCGGACATCGAGGCCGTCATGGCGAAGGATTACGTGGCCACGGGCAGCGACGGCATCCTGCCCGTCTACGGGATCGAGCGGCCGCACCCCCGCTCCTACTCGACGTTCCTCTACAAGATCCAGAGATACGTCCTGGAACGCAAGGTCCTGACGCTGTCCCAGGCCATTCGCTCCCAGACGTCGCTCCCGGCCGATATCATGAACTGGCCCGACCGGGGTCGGATCGCCGAGGGCGCGGCGGCGGACATCGTCGTCCTCGACCTCAAGGGCATCGCCGTGCCGTCCTCGATCTCGGCCCCGCACCGGCTCAGCCGGGGGGTCCGCCATCTCCTCGTCAACGGCCGGATAGTGCTCGACGGCGGGAATTTTACTGGAACGCTGGCCGGGAAGGTCCTCGGCCGCTGACCGGCGGCCGAGGACCTGTTTAAAGGCTATTTCTTCTTCGGCCGCTCGAAGGAGACTTCGAAGAGCTTGAGGTCGCGGGTGTAGTTCCGGAAGGCCGCGGCCACGTCCGGGGAGACCGCTTCGAGTAGCGGCCCGATGGCCCCGCGTTCCTGCTCGGTGATCTCCAGCTTGGAGACGACCTCGACGGCCACCTCCGTCCGCGGATGCCTGTGGAGATAGGCCGGCTGGAAGAGAACGTCGCCCAGGAGAGGGTTGGGATCGAGCAGCTCGATCCCCGGGTGCCCGGCCGCGGCGAAGGCCTCGGCGAACTGCTGCCGGGCGTAGCCGTAGTGGGTGCAGTTGAAGCTGGCGAACAGGGGCCCGGCGACGGGGCCGGTCTTGGCCAGGGCCTCGTCCACGAAGCGGCGGATATAACCCACCGTCTCCTCCGTCGCGATGCCCCGCTCGATCGCCCCGGCCAGCTTGTGGCAGGCCTGGCCGACGATCCGCTCGGCCGGGAACCCCCGGGCCACGAGGGCCTTCTTGTGCGCTTCGTTCTCGATCGTGGTCTTCGTCCCGAAGAGGATGGCCGTGGCCCCGGGGGACTTTTCGAACTGGCTGGCGATCAGGTCGACGCCCGTATCGACGATGCCGACCGCCGGGAAGGGCGCCTTGCGGGAGAAGGCCGTCCGGTCGTAGACGACCGACAGGGTGTTGCAGGCGATGAGCAGGATGTCGGGCCGGTAGCGCTTCTCCATGGCCCGGAGAATGACGTCGAAGATGCGGTCCTTCTCGGCTTCGGAGGCCAGGCCGTTGTAGCCGATCTTGTCGAAGTTGGCGTTATAGAAAACGATGCGGGCCCGGCGAAAGACGCCGCTCGCCGGCAGCCGGGCGGCGATGTCGGCCGCGACCGACAGCCCGCCCAGTCCCGAGTCCGTGACCAGGATGGTGACGTCCTGCTTCTTCGACAGGACGTCGTCGATCAGGGCCTCGCGGCTTTTCGCCGGTTTGGAGCAGGAGAACGCGGCCAGGGCCGCGATAAGCGTCAGGATGGAAACCGCCGATCTTTTCATGATATCCGCCTCCGTTCGTTCAGAGATATCAATAGCCCGCGGCCGCGCCGTCCCGGCGTGAATCGGCCGCTCCGCAGATCCTCCGGGCCCGGGCGTCGAGAAAGATCCCCTGGGCTCCGCCGAAATAGTTGTCCCAGTCCGGATAGACCTTGACCTTGTGGCCCCAGGACTCGAGGGTCTTGACGACCTCGCCGGGGATGCGGCCCTCGACGGCCAGGGTTTTCGTCAGGCAATGCACCCGCGGCGCCTCGATGGCTTCGTCCAGGCCCATGCCGAAGTCGACGAAGTTGATGACGATCTGGGCCAGGGCCGAAACGATCCGGGTGGCGCCGGGCGAGCCCAGGACCAGGACCGGCTTCCCGGACCGGCAAACCACGGTCGGGGCGATGCTGCTGGCCGGCCGCCGGCCGGGGCCGATGGCGTTCGGGCCGCCGGGCTGGCTGTCGAAATCGGCCAGGTGGTTGTTGAGGATGACGCCCGTGCCGGGGACGACGATGCCCGAGCCGAAGAAGCTGTTGATGCTCTGGGTCAGGGCGACGACGTTGCCCTTTTCGTCGGCGACGGACAGGTGGGAGGTGCTCTCTCTCTCTCTGCCGACGAGCGAGGGCGGGGCGTAATCGAAGCGGGCCTTCCCCTCGACGATCCGGTCCCGCAGCCCGGCGGCGTAGGCCTTGTCGGTCAGGGCGGCCACGGGGATGGCGAAAACGTCGGGGTCGCCGGAATTGACGGCCTTGTCGGCGTAGATCATCTTCATGGCTTCGGCCAGGACGTGGATGAGCCGGGCGCTCGCCGGACCCATGCTTTTCACGTCGAAGCCCTCGATGATGTTCAAGAGCTCGACGAGGTGGGTGCCGCCGCCCGTCGGCGGCGCCGCCGACAGGATCTCGTAGCCGCGGTAGGTCCCGGCGACGGGCGTCCGGAGCTTGGCCTGGTAGCCGGCCAGGTCCGCGGCCTCCATGACCCCGCCCAGCCGCCGCAGCTCGGCGACGACGGCCTCGGCCATCGGGCCTTCGTAGAAAACGCGCGGCCCGCCGGCCGCGAGCCTCTCCAGGGTCGCGGCCAGGTCCTCGTTGCGAAGCACGGCCCCGGGCTCGGCCGGCAGGCCGTCCGGCAGGTAGATGGCCGCCGCGGCCGGGTATTTCTGGAGCTTTTCCATGTTCTCGACGATCATCCCGTTGAGTTTCGGGCTGACCGTGACGCCTTCGCGGCAGAGCCGGATGGCCGGTTCCAGGACCTGGGCCAGGCTCATCGTGCCGAACTTCTCCAGGGCCAGGGCGGCCCCGGCGACCAGCCCGGGGACGCCGACCGAGTCCGGGCCCTCGGCCGTCCGGGCGTCGAAGGACGGGCCGGCCCCGTAGTAATATTCCGGCGTCGCGCCGCGGGGGGCCGTCTCCCGGTAATCGATCATGACCGCCTCGGGCCGGCCGGCCATCTTGACGATCATGAAGCCGCCGCCCCCGACGCCCGAGGCGTTCGGCTCGGCCAGGCCCAGGGCGAAGGCCGTGGCCACGGCGGCGTCGACGGCGTTGCCGCCCTTCTTGAGGATCTCGAGGCCGACGGCCGTGGCGGCGGGGTGGGCCGAGGCGGCCATGGCCCGGCGGGCCACGACGTCGCCGGGACCGACGGGCCGGCCCCCGGCGCAGGCGGCCGAAAGGCCGAGGAGGAGGACGGCGGCCGGACCGGCCGCCCGGCGGGCCAGGGATCGCCCGGCGATCATCGGGGCTCTCCGGATTGTTTCATCTTGGCGATGGCTTCCATGACGTTCTTGACGGCGGGCGCTTCCGGGCTTCCGGGATCGATCTCGAGGAACTTCCGGAAGAACTCGAGGGCCTTGTCGTATTCGCCCTTGTTGAGATGGACGAACCCGAGCTTGTGATAGGGCCGGGACCAATCCTTGTTGATCCGGATGGCCAGCTCGAAGTAGCCGACGGCCTCGTCGAGCTTCTGGTTCGAGAAGAGGATCTCGCCGACATTGTAGGCCGCGGCCTCGTCGTCGGGGGAGAGGGCCAGGGCGTCGCTGAAGGATTTGACCGCGGTATCGAGGTCGTCCTTCTTGAGCGCGAGCTCGCCCAGGCCGGTCAAGGCCCGGGCGGCCGAGGCCTTGTCCTTGGGCAGCTGGCCCGCCGTCCCGCCGGTCGCTTCCAGGACGGCCCGGAAGTCGGCTTCGGCGCCGGCCAGGTCGCCCTTCTCGAGGCGGATCGCCCCGAGGTTGGTCCGGACCTGGAAGATGTCAGGATACTTGCGCAGGAAGCCCTCGAGCTCGGCCAGGGCCTCGTCGAGCCGGCCCTCTTTTTCGAGGGCGGCGGCCCGGTCGAGGGCGGCCAGGCTCTCGGGATCGGCCTGGAACCCCCGGCCGCCGGCGTTCTGCAGCGTCAGGGTGACGCCCGGATTTGGCCGGACCTGGCTGATGGACATCTCGATGAACGAGTCGACATAGCCTTTGAGGGTGGCCGTGACGCGCCACCGTCCCGTGCCCATGCCGGCCACGGCGAAGCGGCCCTTCTTGTCCGACGTCCCTTCGAGCCGGGTCGTTCCGTCGACGATCTGGACCACGATCTTAGCCCCGGCCAGGGGCTGGCCTGTTTCGTCTATGACCTGGCCGGTGATCCGGCCGCGGCCGATGTTGTCCTGGGCCGTGAGCGGCCGGGCGCCCGCCAGGGCGCAGGCGACGGTCAGAACGACAGCCGCCGCCAGGACGGCCGCGCGGCGTGAATAGCGATGCATTTCAACCTCCGTGTTTCATTTCCGGGCTTGGCATTCCGCGATGATCCCGTCCAGCTTCTTCCGGTCGGCGGCGTCGAGATCGCCGCCGGCCTTCTCCCGGTAGGCCGTGAGCGGGCCCAGGGCCTCGGCGAAGCGCTTCTGCCGGTAAAGGGCCAGGCCCAGGTAGAACTTGGCGTCCATGAGCCCGGGATCGAGGGCGGCGGCCGCCGTCATGGCGGCGATGGCCTCGTCCAGGCGTCCGGCCCGGTAGCGCGCCTGGCCCAGCCCGTAATGGGCGGCGGCGTAGCCGGGGTCGAGGGCGATGGCCTTCTCGAAGTGGGCCGCGGCCTTCGCGGCCGCGCCGGGATCCCGGCCTGCCTCGAGGAGGGCCAGATCGAGCGTCCCCAGGTTGTTATGGACGACGGGATAGGTCGGATCGACGGCCAGGGCCGCTTCATAGGCGCTCCCGGCCTTGTCATATTCCTTGAGGTTCCTGAAGCAGATCCCGAGGTCAACCCAGATCTTCGGGTCGCTCTCCATCTGCGGCAGGGAACGGGATTCGATGAGCGAGGCGGCCTCCCGGAACTCGCCGGCCGCGATGAGGAAGCCCGCGGCGTGGGTGAAAACGTCGTAGCTCTCGGGCAGGGCGCGGAGACTTTCCATGAGCACTTGCCGGGCCTCGCGGGTCCGGCCGGCGGCTTCGTAGACAAGGGCCAGGTTGACCCGGGCGACGTCGAGGTCCGGCCGGGCCGCGATGACTTCCTGGAGCATCCTGACGGCCTCCCCGGTCCGGCCGTCGCGGCTCAGGATGAGGGCCCGCATGGCCTTGGTGTGATGGGGGAGGAGCGCCTTGACGTCATCGGCCGGGCCGAAGGCGGCCTTCTTCGGCGCGGCCGGACCGGCCGCGTAGCCCAGGCTGCGCAGCCGCTCGACGGCCGCCGCGTCGAGCTTGGCCCCCGTCCCGGAACCGGCGCCCGGCACGTCCTCCCGGGCCAGTCGCGCCAGGGCCTTGCGGTAGGCCGCCAGGTCCTTGCCGGCGGCCAGGTTGCTGGTCTCGCCGAAGTCGTTGCGGAGATCGTAGAGCTCGGGCAGGGGCGAATCGACGAACTTCATGCGGCCGTCGAGAAAGCCGCGCAGGGGCGCCCAGCCCCGGCCGTAGTAGGGCGAGAGGCACTCGAAATAGACCGGCGCGGGCGCCAGCTTCCGGCCGGCCAGGGCGGGAGCGAGCGACCGTCCTTCGAGCCCGGCTGGCTTGGGAATGGCCAGGAGATCGCAGACGGTCGGGAAGACGTCGATGTGGGAGACGGCGTCTTCGGTCCGGCCGGGCCGGACGGCCGGACCGGCGATGACGAGCGGCACCCACAGCGTCGAGTTGCAGGCCAGGAAGCCGTGCGTCAGCTCGCCGTGGTCGCCGAGGGATTCGCCGTGGTCCCCGGTCAGGACGATCACCGTCCTTTCGGCCAGGCCGAGGTCCTTGAGGCGGGCCAGGAGGCGGCCGATCGTCGCGTCGACGTAAGCCACCTCGCCGTCGTAGGGGGCGTCCTTGAACCGCGACCGGTAGGGCTCCGGCGGGTCGTAGGGATCGTGCGGATCGTAGAAGTGGGCCCACAGGAACCAGGGCTCGCGCCGGCCCTCGAGCCAGGCCAGGGCCTTGTCGGCGACGTCGGCGGCCGGGGCTTCGGCGAATTCCCGGCCCAGGCCCGGGGCCGCGGCGAACCGGTCGTCATAGACCTCGAAGCCCTGGGCTAGGCCGAAGCGGGAGTGCAGGGGATAGCCGCCGACGAAGGCCGCCGTGGCGTAGCCGCGCGACCTCAGCAGCTCGGCCAGCGCCAGGGACCCCGCGGCGACGGCGAAACGGCCGTTATCGCGGACGCCGTGGGCCGGCGGCGCCACGCCGAGGAGCAGGCTGGCGTGGGCCGGCAGGGTCAGCGGGACGTGCGAGAAGGCCCGGTTGAAGATCCGGCCCGAGGCCGCGAGACCGTCCATGGCCGGCGTGGCGACATGGGACGGATCGTAGCAGCTCAGCCGGTCGGCCCGCAGCGTGTCCACGGTGATGAGCAGGAGGTTCGCCGGCCGCCCCTCGGCCCGGCCCAGCCGGACGGCCCCGGCGAGAAAGACCAGCGCGGCGACGATGATCCACGTCCGCGGCGGCCGGTGTTCTTTCATGCGTCCGATCCGAAAGATCCTATTGTATGACAAGGATGCGCCCTTGCCAAACGGCGTTCCGTCAGGTCAAGGGAGCGGCGCCGTCAGGCGCCGGCCGGGACGAGCTTGCGCAGGGTCTTCGACGTCCCCTTCGGCGCCTTGCGCGGGCTGACTGCGCGCGAGGCCGGTCCCGCGGCCTGCCCGGCCGCGGCGCCGGGCCCGAGGCAGGCCGGGCTGCCCTCGGCTCCCGTCGCGTCCACGGCCAGGACGGCGTAGGCCGTTCCCGCCGTCCGGTCCGCTCCCCGCCGGAGATACGACAGGGTCCCGGCTGGGACCTCGGCCAGGAGGGTCCGGCCGCCCGCGGTGACGTCGTAGATCCTGTAGGCGGCCGGCGACCCCGAGGCCGGGGCCAGCCAGGTCAGGACGTGGACGTATTCGCGGAGGATGAGCGAGCGGTTCTCGCGCACGCGGCAGGCCAGGTCCCGCGGCGCCGGAAGAGCGTCGTTGGGGACGGACGATGCCAGGACGCACCAATACGCCTGCCGGGCCAGCTCGTCCTGTAATGCGGCGGCCGCTTGGGGCGTCGGGAGGGTTTCGCGCCATCCGGCCAGGGCCGCTTCCGCCCGGGCCAGGGCCCAGTCCTCGACGGCCTCGGTCCAGGTGAAGACGCCGCCGCCGAGGCCGTCGTCAAGAGTTTTCGTGTCGATATATTCCGGACTGGTCTGCAGGGAGTAGCAGAGGCCCTTCCGGACGATGGCCGCGTCGCAGAGGGGGGCCCGCGACGTCCCGCCGAGGTCGGCCGGCACGGCGCCGGCCAGCGGCCAGACGGGGAGGGCGACCGAGCAGACCGGTTCGCCCAGGATCGTCCACATGGTCGTCAGCCCGGGCTCCTCGCCGCTCCGGACGCCGCGGAAGACCGCGGCGGCGGCCGTCGAGGTCCGGTTGATCGAATAGACGGTCCGGATGAAGCCCGCCGGGCGGCCGTCCTGCCCGGACTCATAGGGCAGGGGATAGGGATCGACGGCGTCGTTCTTGAGGTCGCGGGCCGCGCGCCGCAGCAGGAAGTCGTGCGTCAGGCCGTCCGCCAGGGCCGCCCCGTTGAGGAGTTCGACGCCCCGGTCATAGCGGACCTGGCCCGTCCCGGAACCGTCGCCGGTGATGGCGAAATTGGTCCGGACGATGAACCCCATGGGCGCATCCTCCGGATCGTTCGCGTCGTATTTGCGGTAGGTGTGATTGCCGACCTCGAATATCGCCGCGGCCCCGGTGGCGTCGATGACGCCGTAATTTGCCTTGGTCGAGCGCCCGGTCGCGTTCGTCTGGACGAGCAGGGCCTCGAAAGCGGCCACGGTCGCGCAGGAGAGAAGGGCCTGCCTCTGGAACGATCCGTTCCCGCCGGTCGAGGTCCCCTCGAGGTCTTCGGAATTCGAGTTCTCGATGGCGAATCCGGCCTCGTTGACCCCCATCCAGACGGAGGCGGAGCCGCCCACGTCGACCAGGGCGATGGCCGCCAGGGGGCCGTCGGAGATATAAGCCAACTTGACGTTCTGGTTATCGACGTCCCTGTTCTTCCAGAGCAGGGGGCGGCCGTCGGGCGTCGCGGCGCCGGAGACGACGGCCGTCGTGCAGTCCTCGGCCCGCGCCGGGGCCGGAAGGGCGAGAAGGAGGAAGAGCGCGGCCAGGAGCGCCGCTGTCCGCTTGACGATAGCAGCCGGCTGGATCATGGAGAACTCACCCTCAGGATAAGATGGGAGGGGGGACCCGCGGGTCCCCCCTCCGGAATGAAAGGTCAGAACGTAACCCGGGCGCCGAGCCGGACGGAACGGACGCCGTAAACGCTGGTGATCTGCTTGTAGGTCGTGCTCAAGGTCTGGTAGGGCGTGGTCGCCGCCGAATACAGGCGGGCGTAAGGATTCTCGTTGATGTTGATGCCGCTGCGCCCGGCCAGGTTGAAGACGTCGGCGTAGACGCTGAGCTTCACCTTCTTGGCGAAGGCGAATTCCTTCTCCACGCGGAGGTCGAGGTTGGTGTAGGACGGCGTCCAGCGCGAGCCGTCGGGCTCGGTCCGGATGCTGCTGGCGTACGTCGACTGGGCCCCGAAGCCGCTCGGGAAGTAGACGCGGTCGAAGGTCCGTCCCCAGCCGGAGCCGCTCCGGGCCTGGAAGTAGGCGCTGATGATGATGTCGTAGGGCAGGACGTAGGTGCCCATGAGCTTGAGCTGGAAGGGCCGGTCGAAGGAAACCGAGCCGTAGGCGTAGGTCAGCGTGTTGGGGTTGTCGAACATCGTCGATTCACCCTCGGTGGCGGAGTAGCCGGGGTCGCAGTTGCCCTTGAACCGGCCGTAGAGGATGGAGCCCTTGAACTGCCAGCGGTGGCTCATCCGCTTGTCGAAGGTCAGGATGCCGGCCCAGTATTGCCGCTTGGCGCCCTCGGGATTGACGCCGTAAAAAGTCGGCACGGGGCGGTCATCGCGGAGGCCGTAAACCGTGATGGTCTGGTCGTCGCCGGTGCCGAAGACGCCGTCCCAGCCGGGGTCGGTCGCGTCGTAGGGCAGCCAAACGAGCCCGTACTCGTCGGTCAGGGTCGCATCGTAGCCGTTGTACATGTCGACGTCGTCGACGATGTTCTTGTTGACCTTGTAGAGGAATTGCCCGCCGATCCGGAAGTCCCTGGCCAGCTCCTGATCGACGCCGAGCGACAGTTCCATGGTGTAGGGGGTCTTGAGGTTTTCGTCGTAGTAATTGAAGGTCGGGTCCTGCTCCTGATAGGAGCTCAGGACATAGGTGTCGCCGTCAACCGGCAGGTCCATCAAGCCGTTGGCGTTGCGATCGTTCCAGCGGAAATCGAAGGTGCTGGCGCCGAAGATCTGGCCGCCGTTGTACTTGGCTGCCCAAACCGGCTCGTAGTAGCGGCCGAAGGAGGCCTTGATCGCCGTCTTGCCGTTCCCGAACACGTCGTAGACGACGCCGATCCGGGGCGACAGGGTGGTGAACGAGACGACCGTCTTGGTTTGGGTCAGGGCCAGAGCGTCCCAGGGCGAGATGCCCATCGCCGGGTCGGCCTGGATCTGATCGACGAGGGCCTCGAGCAGGATGTTCGGATTTTCGGAGCCGTAAACCGGGTTGAGCAGTTCGGGACCGTAGTTATAGCGGAGCTCCGGCCGGGACTGCGGCGGCTCGTACTGATAGGAATAATCGAGCCGCAGCCCGACGTTGATGGTCCAGCGGCCCGTCCTGGCGCTGTCCTGGAGATAGCCCGAGAAGCGGCGGATGTGGTCCTGGACGTCCCACTGGCCGGCGCTGTCCGGGCAGATCCGGATGCGCAGTCGCCCCTGGCGGGTGCTCGTGTTGTAATAGTAGGGGTTGCCGGCCTCATAGTCGGCCCAGTAGGAGTAATAGGGATTGGCCCTGTACCAGTCCCGGTGATACTCGGATTGCTCGAACTCGAAGCCCGCCTTGAACTCGTGGCTGGCGCCGAGGAAGTCGTCCTGGAAGCGGGTGGCCGAGATCGAGGCCAGGGTTTTTTTCCGGATGTAATCGTCGTTGTAGCCGGCCGTCCCCCAATAGACCTTCTGGGTGTTGTCGTAGTAGGTGTACTCGCCTTCATTGCGCGAGTGGAGGGGGAAATTGCGCCAGACGTAGGTGCCGCGGATGTCGAGGAACGTGTCCTGGTTGAGTATCAGGTTGAACTGGTGTGTCGTCGTATAGGTGTTCTCGTGGTCCCAGATCCGCGTGTAGGAAAAGTCGGCGTCCGAGCCGAAGCTGTTGTTGTAGACCGGCTCGTAGAGGTGGTTGTAGTGGAGCATGCCGAAGTACTTGATCTTGGGCGTGATCTGGAAGGTCAGCTTGCCGAAGCCGAGCCATTCCTGGTGGTTCATGTCGTAGTGGGCGCTGGCGATGCCGAGATTGGCCATGCGGTTCTCGGGCGTCAGCGGGTTGGCCTGTTCGTACTTCAGCCGGCGGCCGTTGATGAAGAACCAGAGGCGGTCCTTGATGATCGGTCCGCCGAGGTTCAGGGACAGGTCCTTATAATCCGTGAACTTCTCGGGCGGATTGACCCCCAGGGCCAGGACCTGCTCGTCGGAGATCAGGTTCTCGGCCAGGCCCTTGCTGGCGTAGTAGAAGGTCATGCCGCCGCTGAACTTGTTGCCGCCGCTCTTGGTGACAATATTGACGTAGGTCGAGTCGGTCTGGCCGACCTCGGCCGGATGGCCGCCGGTCTCGAACTCGATCTCCTCGTAGACATCGACGTTGATGTTGGCCATCGAGTAGTTCGTGGCCGGGTCGTTGAGGGGAACGCCGTCGAGGGCGTAGAGCTGGCTGCGGACCGTGCCGCCGAGGATCGACGACGTCCGGCGGTACTCGACGCCCTCGGAGATGGCCCCGGGGATCGAGTTCTGGATGTCATAGAGGTCCCGGTTCATGGGCAGGCTGGCCAGGAACTGGGCGCTGTAGTTGACGTTGGTCTTGGTCGCTTGGACGTCGACGACGGGCGAGGGGGCCGTCACCGTGACCTCCTCGGAGACCGCGGATACCTCCAAGACGACATCGACTTCGGTCGTCCGCCCGACGCTGACGATAAGTCCGGGCCGTATGACCGTCTTGAAGCCCGGCAGGGCGACCTTGAGCTCGAAGTCTTTACCCGGCGAAAGGGCGGCGAAGCGGAAGGCGCCGGTTTCGGAGGAAACGAAGTCTTGCGTTCCCATCATGGCCGGGCCGGACAGGCTGACGGTCGCGCCGGGGAGCGGATTGTTCTCCGCGTCCAGGACGCGGCCCGAGATCGAGCCGGTCTGCCGCTGGGCGTAGCCAGCGTTCGTGATGAGGAGCGCTGCCAGTAAAACTAGCAGAGGACGCGACAAGGAAAGCTTCATGAAACCTCCTCCCTGGATAATTGGTTACAAAGCGCACAGAACGTGCATAATCGATTGTACAAGCCTTACATAACCCATCACGAACAACCTGTAATTAACAACTTTAAAAAACGAATTGCAAGCAAAATCTTGAAATCGGACGTCCCCGGTTCTTTGCGCGGACTCTAAACCCCGGCCTGATCCGCCGGGATTCGGGAGACACTGGATCTGGGGTTTGACCGAATCGAACGACTGATCGATAATCTTGATTGTTGATAGTTGACGTTAAAATATCAATATAGTATATAAGTATTACTTTCATCGCCACTGGCGACCGGTGGGCCCTGGCCCTTCAGGAGATCTGGAGCGGCAAGGACGCCCAGAAGGCCCTCGACGAAGCGGCTTCCGATATCGACCGGCTGGTGGCAGATGCCTATAAAAAATAGGTTCCTGGCGAGAGCGGAAGCTTATCTCTTCATCCTTCCAGCCGCGCTTCTCACCGTCGGGATCCTGTATCCTTTCTTGCTGTCGGTCTATTACAGCCTGACCGATTACCGGCTGGGCGGCGCGAGCGTCGGCTTCGTCGGGATCAAGAATTATCTCGACCTGTGCCGCGACGCCTCGTTCTGGAAGGCTCTCGAGCTGACCGTCGGCTATACGGCCGCGGCCCTGGTCGTTCAGATCGGGCTGGGGCTCAGCGGGGCCCTCCTCCTCAACAATGACGTCAAAGGCGTCCAGGCGGCCCGCTCGCTGATCATCCTGCCGTTGATGATGCCGCCGGTCATCGCGGCCCTGATGTGGAAGATCATCATGGCCCCCAACGGCATCCTGAACGCGCTCGCCGGCCTGAAAGCCTTCAGCTGGCTGGGCACGACCGGCTCCGCCCTGCCGTCCATCCTCATCATCGACAGCTGGATCTACACGCCCTTTGTCATCGTCATCCTGCTGGCCGGCCTGCGGTCCCTGCCTCAGGAGCCCTACGAGGCGGCCCGGCTCGACGGCGGGTCCGCCTGGTTCATCTTCCGGAAGCTGACGCTGCCGATGCTGAAGCCGTTCATCTTCGTGGCCGCGTTGTTTCGAACAATCGATTCTCTTAAGACCTTCGATATCGTTTACGCGACGACCAAGGGCGGTCCGGGAAGCTCGACCATGCTGCTCCAGGTCAAGGCCTATTTCGCCTCCTTCCGCCACTACAACATGGGATCGGCCCTGGCCATGATGCTGGTCCTCTGGGCCGTCGTCTACGCGATGAGCCAGATCTTCGTCAAGCTCTGGATGAAATCATCCAAGAGCGCGATGGGACGATAGCCATGAGCAGCCGACGCGAGCTTCTGGGTTCGGTGACCAGGAAGGCCCTGATCTATGCCGGCTTGGCCGTTATGCTGGCGCTGGCCCTGGCCCCGATCGTCTGGATCTTTTTGATCTCCCTCAAGACGGACAAGGACATCATCGCCAGCGTCCCCCGGATCGTCTTCACCCCGACCCTGGAGAACTACAAGGCCATCCTGATCGGGGTCAAGTCCGCGGGAGGCGAAACGGCCCGGCCCGAGTTCGTCCACTACTTCCTGAACAGCCTGATCATAACCAGCGGGGCCGTGCTGGTGTCCCTCCTGGCCGGGGTGCCGGCGGCCTACGCCCTGGCCCGGTTCAAGATCAAGCTCAAGGAGAACATCGCCTTCACGTTCCTGAGCTTCAGGTTCGCGCCCGAGATCGCCGTCATCATCCCCATCTTCGTCATCTACCGGAGCCTGGGGCTGTACAACACCTATGTCGGCATGATCCTCGTCTACCAGCTCGTCACCCTGCCCCTGATCATCTGGCTCATGCGCGGCTATTTCGAGGACATCCCCGAGTCGATCGAACAGGCGGCCCGCCTTGACGGTTATTCCCGGTTCGCTATCTTCCGCAAGATTTGCCTGCCGCTGGTCAAGCCGGGCCTGGCTTCGACCGCCATCCTGGCCTTCATCTTCGCCTGGAACAATTTCATCTTCGGGCTCGTCCTGGGCGCGAAGGAGACCTTCCCGGTCACCGTGGGCATGCTCGGCTTCATTTCGTACGAGTCGGTCCTCTGGGGGCAGATGGCGGCGGCCTCGATGGTGACCATCCTGCCCGAGATCGTCATCGCGCTGTTCATCCAGAAATACCTGGTCCGGGGCCTCAGCTTCGGGGCGGTGAGGGGTTAGGCCATGGCCGCCGTGACGTTCGCTGGCGTGACCAAGAGATACGGCAAGCTGGTCGCCGTCGACCGGATGGACCTGGAGATCGGGCCGGCCGAGTTCTTCGTCATCCTCGGGCCGGCGGGGGCGGGCAAGACCACGACGCTCAAGATGATCGCCCGGATCGAGGATGTTTCGGAAGGGGAGATCCGGATCGACGGGGAGCGGATCACGGGCCCGGACGCGCCGGAGCCCGACGCGGCCATGATCTTCGAGAACTACGCCCTTTATCCCCACCTGACGGTCTTCGACAATATCGCTTTCCCCCTGAGGTCGAGGCGCCGCCAGACCGGCCCCGCCGAGATCGCGGCCCGGGTCGGGGAAATCGCCCGCATGCTCGAGATCGAGGGCCTGCTCGAGAGACGCCCGGCCGAGCTCAGCGGCGGGCAGCGGCAGAGGGTCTCGCTCGGCCGGGCTCTCGTCCGGAAGCCCAAAGTCTTCCTGATGGACGAGCCCCTGTCCCACCTCGACGCCAAGCTGAGGCACCAGATGCGCCGGGAGCTCAAGAAGCTCAAGGGCCGGCTCGAATCGGCGGTCGTTTTCGTCACGCATGATTATATGGAAGCGCTGTCCCTGGCCGACAGGATCGCCGTCCTCGACAAGGGCCGGATCCATCAGGTGGGCACCCCCGAGGAGGTTTACACGGCGCCGGAGGATATCTTCGTGGCCTCCCAGCTCGGCTACCCGCGGATCAACCTGGTCGAGGGGCGGGTCCTCGTTCGGGGAGACGGCCTCGCCTTCGCCTCCCGGGACCAGGCCCTGGCTTTCCCCGTACCGGCCAAGCTTCGCAGGCGCCTGGAGGAGCTGAGCCAGGGAGAGATCACCGCTGGCATCCGGCCGGCCGCGATCGGGATCGTAACGGCGGAAGCGCCCGGCGCGGTCCGGGCCGTCCGCCTGATGACCGAGCGGCTGGGGAACAGGCACATTCTGTTCGCTGCGGTCGGAGGGACGTCGCTGGCCGTCACCGCGGACCGGGCCGAGTTGCCCGAGGCGGGAGAGGGGCTGTTCCTTTCCGTCCAGCCCGAAGACGTCCTCTATTTCGGCCCTTCGGGACAGAGGATCAAAGAGGGTTAACATGGCCGAGGTCAGGCTCGAAGGGGTTCGCAAGGAGTTCCTCTCCGGAGGGAAGAAGGTCACGGCCGTCCGGGACGTCGACCTCCGCTGCCGCGACGGCGAGATCATGGTCTTCCTGGGCCCTTCGGGGTGCGGCAAAACCACGACCATGCGCCTGATCGCCGGGCTCGAGTCGGCCTCGGCGGGGGAGATACATATCGGCGAGAGGCGGGTCGACGGCCTCGAGCCGGGCAAGCGGCGGGTGGCCCTGGCCTTCGAGAACTACGCCCTCTACCCGCCGCTGACCGTCAAGGAGAACATCGTCTTTCCCCTTCGGGCCTCGATGCGCAGCCCGGCCGAGATCGAATCGCGGTTGAGCGAGATCGCCTCGCTGCTCGAGATCGACCAGGTCCTGGAACGCAAGCCGGGCCAGCTCGGCGGCGGACAGCAGCAGATGGTGTCGCTGGCCCGCTGCCTCATCCGGGACGCGGACGTCTATCTGATGGACGAGCCCCTGTCCCACCTGGACTCCGACCAGCGCGTCAAGGTCCGGGCCCGTCTCAGGGCCCTGCATGACAGGACGCGCCGGACGATGATCTATGTGACGCACGATCAGCTGGAGGGCCTGGCCCTGGCCGACCGGATCGCGGTCATGAACGGGGGCCAGGTGCAGCAGGTCGACACTCCCGACGGCGTCTATTCCCGGCCGGCGAACACGTTCGTCGCCGGCTTCGTCGGCGAGCCGCCCATGAATTTCCTGGCCGGCCGGCTGGAGGGCGACGGGGCCGCCCCGTCGTTCCTGTCCGAGGACGGGAGCCTCCGTCTCCCGATCGGGCCGGCGCCGTTCTCCGGGCCCCGGACGATCCTGCCCGGCCAGCCGGTCACGCTCGGCATCAGGCCCGAGCATATCCGCCTGGCCGGCGGTCAGCCCGGGGACGCTCTGGAGGCTTCCGTCGAGGTCTATGAATCGCTCGGCGAGGAAGGCGTCCTCGAGGTCCGCCGCGGCCGGAACGTCCTGACCCTCCTGACCAAACCCGGCCTGTCCCTGAAGCGCGGCCAGCCGGTCGAGATAGGCCCCGATGTCCAGAAGATCATCCTGTTCGATCCCCGAACGGGGGAACGCTTATAATCCGGCGCCGGGCGGCGTTTCCGGCCCGGCCCCACGAGACAAGGAGGAACTATGAAGGCGGCGGTTTTCACGGCTCCAAAGCAGGTTGAGGTGCGGGACGTGCCGATCCCCGAGATCAAGGATGACGAGGTGCTGATCAAGGTCAAGGCGGTCGGCCTCTGCGGCACGGATATCCATATCTTCAAAGGGGAATACTTCACCGAATTCCCGGTCATCCCCGGCCACGAGTTTTCCGGCGTCGTCGACCGGGTCGGCCGGGGCGTCCGCTATTTCAAGGAAGGGGACCGGGTGACGGCGGATCCCAACGTCTTTTGCGAAGCCTGTTATTTCTGCAAGCGGAACCTCCAGAACCATTGCGAGGACCTGCGGGTCATCGGGGTCTCCGGTTGTCAGGCCAACGGGGCCTTCGCGGAATACGTGGCGGTGCCGTTCAAGAACGTCTTCCCGCTCGACGACGCGATCAGCTTCACCCAAGGCGCCTTCGTCGAGCCGCTCGCCTGCGTGGCCCATGGCCTTGATCTGGCCGGGATCCGGTTCGGCAGCGATGTGCTCGTCGTCGGCGCCGGACCGATCGGCCTGCTGCTCCTTCAGAGCCTCAAGGCCGCCGGCGCGGCCCGCGTCGTCGTCCTGGACCTGGACGCCGAAAAGCTGAGGATGGCCCGCGAGCTGGGCGCCGACCTCACCTTCGCGGCCGACGGCCGCGAGCCGGAGGCCCTGAAGGCCGTCGCTCCCCGCGGCTTCGACTACGTCGTCGACGCGACGGGGATCCCCGCGATCATCGAGAAGTCCTTCGCCTACCTGAAAAAGGCGGGGACCTTCCTGGTTTTCGGCGTTTGCCCGAAGGATTCGAAGATCAGCGTCAATCCCTATGAGATCTTCCTCAACGATTGGAAGATCGTCGGCTCGTTCGCGATCCGCAAGAACTTCCATCAGTCCATCCTGATGCTGTCCAGCGGCAAGGTCCGGACCGATCCGCTCCTGTCCCTGCGGTACCCTCTGGAGAAGTTCCCGGAGCTCCTGAGCCGGAAGATGAGCCAGCTCGATCTCATGAAGGTCCAGATCTCTTTTGAATGAGGGCCGCGCCGGCGGTCGCGAAGGAATCCTTTGATTTGCCCGGTTCAATCTGTCAAGATATGGCTTTGGAGGTATGAAGCCATGAAGCTCTTTCGGCTCATTGCCGGCGCTACGGCCGCTGCGGCGGCGCTGGCTCTTCTCCCGGTTGTCGCGGCACAACCCGGCGCCGCCCAGGGCCCGGTTTTCGACCCTCCGATGCTTGTCACCTCGGCCGGCCAGAGCCCGGACGTCCAGTTGGCCGTCGTCCTGGCCAAGCGGGCCGGCATCGAGACGAAATTGGCCAAGCTGGCCGCCGCCAAGGACCTCGAGGGGGCCGGGACGCTCGGCCTCGTCGTCGGGGCCAGCCTGAAAGGCCTCGGCGCGGCGGGCCTCGACACCGCCAAGGAAAAGGCGCGGGTCCAGGCCCTGCTGGCCGAGGCGGCCAGGAGAAAGATCCCCGTTCTCTTCCTCCATCTCGGCGGGGAGCAGCGCCGCGGCGAGCTGACCGACGCCATGGTCGCCGAGTACCTGCCGGCGGCCCGGATGGCCGTCATCGTCAAGTCGGCCGACGGGGACGGCCTGTTCTCGAAGATCTGCTGGGCCCGCGGCATCCCTCTCGTGGCCGTCGAGAAAACGGCCGAGGCCGCCGAGGTCCTCAAGAGCGCGTTTAAGCCCAAGGCCTGACCGCCGGGACGGAAAGGCCGAGAGCTTGCCTGAATACGCCGTTTTCCTGATCATGGTGGCCGTCTTCGTGGCGGCGGCCGCCGTCCTGAAATGGCCCATCGGGCTCTGCCTCATGGGCGCGGCCGTGGCCGGCGCCCTGGCCGGGGGCGAGGGCCTGCCGCTTCGGCATCTCGTCGAGGGCAGCTTCGGCTTCTTCGACGTCATGCTGATCATCCTCACGGCCGTCCTGTTCATGAAAGTTCTCCAGGCCTCGGGCGCGCTCGACAGCCTGGCCGCCGTCCTGCTCCGGGTGTTCCACCGGAGGAAGGCGCTCCTCCTCCTGACGGCCAATCTCCTAGTCATGTTCCCGGGGATGATCACCGGCTCCTCGACGGCCAGCGTCCTGACCTCGGGGCCGCTTGTCGCCCCGGTCCTCATGAAGCTCGGGCTCACGCCGCTCCGGACGGGGGCCTTCATCGCCATGGCCGCGGTGCTGGGGATGATCGCTCCGCCCATCAACATCCTGGTCATGATCATGGGCGGTGGCGTCGACATGCCCTATGTCGGAGTAACGCTGCCGCTCCTCGTCATCGTCGTGCCGCTGGCGGTCGTCATCCCGCTCTGGATCGGCTTCCGGCACGTCAAGGTCGTCGACGCGGAAGAGATGAAGGCCATCCTGCCTCCCTCGGTCTACGGGACCTACGGGCTGAAGCTCTACCTGCCGCTCCTGGCCGTCATCGGACTGATGATCGGCGAGCGGGCCCTGGTCCGCGTCATGCCCGATCCCGGCATCCCCGGCATCTTCCTGGCCGGCAGCCTCCTCGGCGCGGTCTGCGGCCGCCGCTTCAACTTCTGGAAGGTCAGCCGCCGGGCCGTCGAGGAGGCCATGCCCATCCTGACCATCCTGGCCGGCGTGGGCATGTTCATCCAGGTCATGACCCTGACCGGGGCCCGGGGCTGGATCGTCATGACCTTCCTGTCCCTGCCCGGCGCCCTCCTCTACGTGGCCATCGCCCTGGGCATGCCCGTCTTCGGCGGCATCTCGGCCTTCGGGGCCAGCTCCATCCTCGGGGTGCCGTTCATCCTGGCCCTCATCAGCAAGAACGCCCTGATCACCGCGACCGCCCTGTCGGCCATCGTCGGCCTCGGCGATCTCATCCCGCCGGCGGCGCTGGCCGGCCGGTTCGCCGGCCAGGTCGTCGGCGAGCGGAGCTTCACCCGCATCCTCCGGTACTGCCTCGTCCCGGCCCTGGCCATCCTGGCCTGGGCCATCGCCATACTGCTCAACGCCTCGTTCCTGGACCGGTTCATCTAGAGGAGAGCATGGACATCGTCTACCGCCTCATCGTCCTTTACTTCTCCGCGCTCATCGTCCTCGGCGTCTTCGGGCGGAAGAGGCTCCGGGACCGGATTGGCCCGGTCGTCGTCCTGGCGCTCTTCGCTCTCCGCCTGTTCCTGATCAAGTGATGCCATGAAGACGAGCCGGACATCTCTCCTGACGGCCGCCGGGCTCCTGGTCCTGGGCGCCGCGGCGGCCTTCCTGGCCGGCCGCTCGTTCCTGAGCATGAGGGCGGCCGAGGCCATCCATCCCGCTCCCGGCCTGACGCGGCAGGCGCTCCTCAGCGACTACTTCCCGGCCCTGGCCGGCACGCCTGGCGACACCGACGTCTACGTCTTCGAGGGTCCCGAGGCCGGGGGGACGGTGCTCGTCACCGGCGGCGCCCATCCCAACGAGCCGGCCGGCTTCATCGCCGCCGTCGTCCTGGTCGAGAACCTCCGCGCGCTCCGGGGCCGGGTCGTCGTCATCCCCCGGGCCAACGCCAGCGGCTTCACCTGCAACGATCCCCAGGAGGCCAACCCGCAGCGATTCACGGTCCCGTCGCGGAGCGGGCCGCGGCAGTTCCGCCTGGGATCGAGGCTATCCAACCCCGTCCACCAATGGCCGGACCCGACGCTGTACGAGAACCCGGCCGGGCAGATGCTCTCGGCCTCCGAGGTGCGCAACCTCAACCGCTGCTATCCCGGGCGGCCGCGGGGCTACCTGACCGAGCGGACGGCCTTCGGGATCATGGAGGTCATCCGCCGGGAGCGGGTCGATCTCGGCATCGACCTTCACGAGTCGGCGCCCGAGTACCCGGTCATCAACGCCATCGTCTTCCACGACGACAGCGCCGAGCTGGCCGCCCTGGCCCAGATGTCGCTCCAGGACGAAGGGCTCGACTTCCGTCTCGAGGCTTCGCCGCAGAACCTGAGGGGCCTGAGCCACCGGGAGTGGGGCGACGCGGCGGGCATCAAGGCCCTGCTGATCGAGACGCCGAATCCCGTTCAGGGCCGGCTGAAGGGACGGACGACCGCCGCCCTCGTCGTCGAGGGCAAGGACAAGGCCTACCTCAAGGCCGCGCGGCTGGGGCGGCTGTTCGTCCCCTACGACGAGAAGGGCATTCCCCTCGAAGAGCGGGTGGCCAGGCACCTGGCCGCCATCTCGGCCATCCTCCGGAGCCAGGCCGAGGTCGACCCGGCCAAGGCGGTCGAGGTCGAGGGCCTGCCCGGCCGGGCCGGGATCCTGGAAGACGGGCTCGGGCCCTTCCTGCGCTAATCGTTGCCGACGAGCCGCATCGTCACGGTCCGCGTCTTGCCTTCGCGCCCGACCGTCAGCGTCACCGTGTCGCCGATCTTGTGGCTGTCCAGGCCGGCGAAGAGGTCGTCATACGATTTGATCTTGGTCCCGTCGAGCCCGGTGATGACGTCGCGGATGAGCAGCCGGCCATAGTTGTCCCGGTATACCCCCCGCAGTCCCAGCTGGTAGGCCTCGCTCGACCGGGCCACGTCGAGGACGACGGCGCCCTCGATGCCGGCCCGCCGGGCCGCCTCGTCCCGGACGAAGGACACCCCTCCGATGTCCGGCCGGGTGACCTTGCCCGACTCGATGATCTGGGGCACGATCTTGCGGATGGTGTCCACGGGCACGGCGAAGCCGATGCCGCTCGACGCCCCCGACGGGCTGGCGATCATCGTGTTCATGCCGATGAGGCGGCCGGCCGAATCGAGGAGCGGGCCTCCCGAATTGCCGGGGTTGATCGAGGCGTCGGTCTGGATCATGTCGCGGATCGTCGTCCCGCCGGCGCCGAGCATGACCCGGCCCAGGGCGCTGACGATCCCGGTCGTGATGGTGTGGTCGAAGCCGAAGGGGTTGCCGATGGCGATGACCTTCTGGCCCACCTGCAGGTCCCGCGACGTCCCGATGGCCACCGGCTCGAGGCCTCCGACCTGCTGGCCGAGCTTGAGGACGGCGATGTCCTTCATGGGGTCGCGGCCGACGAGCGTGGCCTCGACCTGCCTCTGGTCGGGCAGGCTGACCATGTACTTGACGCCCTCGTTGATGACGTGGAAGTTGGTCACGATGTGTCCCTGGCCGTCCCAGACGAAGCCCGAGCCGCTGCCCTGCGGCACCAGCTCATCGGTCGTGAAGAAGAAATCCCGGGCGTACTGGAGGTTGGTGACATAGACGACCGAATTCTTGGTCCGGCGGACGATGTCGATCGTGTTGCGCTCGTCTTCCGTCAGGAGGGCGCTCAGCGGGGCCTGGCCGGCCTGTTCTCCCCAGACCGGGCTGTCGGCGGGGGAGGCGGGAGCGGCGGCGGGGACGGCCGGCGTCTCGGCCGGCCTGCCGGGGGCCGCCGCTTCGGAGGCCGGCCTCCCGTCCGCGGGCTGGCCGGCTTGGCGCGATCCCGTGTCGGCGCAGGCGAAAAGGGCCAGGCTCAGCGCCAGGAGGCCTAAACAGAATATCTTCCGTTCTCTTGGATCCATGGTCTTGTCTCCCTTTCGGCGGACTGACCGCCCCGGAAATATAGTCCGGCCCGGCGGCCCTGTCAACGGGCGCGGGGAGGGCCGGCGCGGCCCCCGGCCCGGTTTGGCGGCCGGGCGGGAACGTGCTATATTTTACTGCTGGCCCCGCGGCCGGAGGATATCCGAGGGTGTCATGAAGATCGAATTGACCAAAGAACAGCTGGCCGCCCTGGTCAAGCTCGCCTACCTGGGCAACCGCATGGCCAACGACTGGCGGACCGACGACGTCATCGAGGAATACGACGAGGTCGAGAGCCTCGTCCTCGAGACCGCCCGGAAGCACGGCCTGGGGGATTACGTCGAATTCGACGAAGAGACCCATAAGGCCATCCCTTCCGGCGAGCTCGAGGAGAAGATGACCGAGGCCGTCGACTTCTACAACGACAACACCTTCTGGGACCAGCTCATCTACCGCATGGCCGACCGCGACTACGTCCGCAAGTTCGGCGACGAAGCCCTCGACGAGATCTACACCGAGAGGGGCATGGAACGGGAGCGGCCGCTCATCGAGAAGTACGAGAAGGAATTCAACGACAACGGGCTCGACCGCGTCGAGATCCGCCGCGACAACTGACCCGGTTCTCCTTTTTACGCGCCGGCGCTTTCCCGGCGTCGCTCCATCCCTCCGCCGGCCCCGGGACTCGGGCCGGATATTCACCCGGCTCTTGCCGACGGGCGCGGCAATATGTAAGATAGCCGGCAGGATCGAAGCGGAAAAGAAGGAGTCGCGCCATGAAACGAGCCGCGCCCATGTTCATCGGACCACTGCTCATCCTGGCCTCCCTGGCGGCTTTCCCGTTCCCGGCGTCCGCCCAGGTGCCCCAGGCCATGTGCCGGGAAACGCTCGAGGCCTGGGTCCGGGACAGGAGCTTGGACGCGAGATGGAACAGCGATCGCACCGCGGTCATCATGGTCCGGGGCGGCGTCGAATACATCTGCACCTGCCCCAACCAGAACAGGCCGCCCGTCTGCACGCCCACCGCCAAGGCCAAGGCGAAAGCGTCCCCGTCGCCGTCCCGCCCGGCGGCCGCCCCGGCCCGGCCGGCCCGGGCCTCCGCCCCGTCGGACTTCGAGAACGAAAAGCAGCAGCTCATCCGCGAGCTCAAGGCCTCCGGCTTCCTCGAGCCCGGCTTCGAGAGCGACGGGGCGGCGCTCCTGGCGAGCGTCGGCGACCGTCCGCCGGCCGTCCGGGCCCGGGTCGAGGCGGCCGCCCGCGAACTGGCCGCCGGAGCGCCGGCCACCAAGTCCGAGATCAAGCGGACGATCGAGGCCGCCGTCGCTCCGCAAAGCGACGACGCGGCCGCCATCGCCCGGACCTTCAAGGTCAAGGCCGGAAAGGTGCCGCCGCTGGGCAAACGGTTCGACAACCTCAAGATCGGCGACGTGCTGCTCTGCCGGCAGCCGGCCGATAAGACGAGCCTGGGGTTCTACACCTCCGCTATGATCATCGGGACCGACCAGTACTTCACGGAATCGGGATTCACGCGCAACGGGGCCTCGCACGTGTTCATGCTGGTCAAGGAAGTCGACGGCGTCAAGCTCTTCCTGGACAACATGCCGGGGCAGGGGACCCGCATCAAGACGGAGGCCCAGGTCACGGCCGAATACGCGAATGTCGGCCTGGACGTCGCCCGGCCGCTCTCGCGCTTCGACGCCGACCTGCTCTGGGGGGCAGCCCGGCAGTACGGGATCAGGAGCCAGAAGGAGTTCGCCGCGAGGGCCGACAACTGGGTTGACACCACGGACTACGGCGTCTGGGGCAACGACGACATGGTTTGTTCCGAGACCATGCGCTGGGCCCTGGTGAAGGCCGGCATGATCATCCCGGAATCCTCTTCATGGGCTAAGAGGAACCTAAAGACCATCGGATACGGGCCGGCCGACTTTTATGAGGACTCGAGGCATTTCCTGATCACGCCGATCGAGTTTCTGCCGCGCCGGGACGCCAGGTGAGGCGATGATGAAGTCTTCCGGCAGGGATCGGGCCCCGGGATCGGATCGACGAAGGACACGCGACATGAAAAGAACAACCCCGGCGCTCGGCGCCGTCTTGGCGCTCTTCCTCGCGACCGCCATGGGCTTCGGTCAGGGGGTCTCTCCCGAAGCCCGGCGGTATTTCGAGGCCGGCCTAGCGGCCGTCGAGGCGGCCGGGTCGCCGGCGGATTACCGGGCGGCCGTGGCCGAGCTCGAACAGGCTGCCCGGCTGGCGCCGGACTGGCCGGGCGTCTTCCGGGCCCTCGGCCTGGTCGAGCGGGCGGCCCGGCGCTATGGGGATGCGGCCCGGAGCTTCCGGCGCTACGTCGAGCTGGCCCCGGGCGCGGCCGACGCGGAGAAGATCCAGCGCTTCATCGACGATCTTGAGCAGGCCGAGGAAAGGGCCGCAAGCTCTCAGAAAGTATATGACCTGCTGCTCCTGCCATGGAACCAGGTGACCTGGACGCTGATCGACAAGAGGGGCGATGACGAGCCAGACTGGGAGGTCGAGCATCAGCACGATCCCGACCGGGGCATCGCCGCCCAGTTCAGGAACAAGCCGCTGTTCGCGATAAAGAACGGCGTCCTGTGCAAGACGCCTTATCGGCTGATGCCGGATTATCCCAAGTACATCGCCCCGGCGCCCGTCGGCGATATCGTGGTCGGCGTGGACGGCGGATCGTTCGCCTACCGCTACCCCATAGGCATGAACTGGATCGAATCATACGATCGGCATAAGCAGCCGGTCTTTACGGGGCTGAGCGACGGCGAGCTGTCCATCGAGGCGGAGATCCTGTCCGTCGACCCGCCCCGCATCAAGAGGACCCAGCGCATCGACTGGCCCGACGGCCTGACGACGGAGGCCTCGTTCACCTATGAATTGCGGTCCCTCGTCGCGGCCCCGGTCGAGCCTCCGGCGGCCGGGGGCCCGGACGTCGAGGGGCTCCTGGCCCTGGGCCGGGAGTCTATGGCCAAGGCCGACAACGGCGGGACGCTCCTGCATTGGGCCGCCGCGAACGGCCACACGGCGCTGGCCGAGCGCCTGATCGCCGAGGGGGCGGACGTCGGCGCCCGCGACAAGAACGGGGACACGCCCCTGCACTGGGCGGCCGGCTGGAACAAGGCCGCGGTCGCGGCCATCCTAATCGCCCACGGCGCCCGCCCGGAGGCCAAGCGCAACGACGGGGCGACCCCGCTGCATGACGCCTCAAGGGCCGGCTCCTTGGAAACCGCCGATCTCCTGATCGCCAAGGGCGCCGACCCCCGGACCAAGGCTGCGGACGGCTCCACACCGCTCCACTATGCCGCCGCCAACGGCTGGCCGGCGCTCGCCGACATCCTCGTCGCCAAGGGGGCGGACATCGGGGCCGTGGACGCGAACGGCGACACTCCGCTGCATTGGGCTTCGGGATGGGGGAAGACCGAGGCCGCGCGGCTCCTGATCGCCCGCGGGGCCGATGTCAACGCCCGGCGCGGCGACGGAGCGACGCCGCTGCACGACGCGGCCCGAACGGGCTCCATTGACGTCGCCGGGCTGCTGATCGCCGCGGGTGCCGGCGTCGATGCCGAAGATGCCGGCGGCCGCACGCCGCTCGCGCTGGCCCTGGCGAACGACAAGAAAGACGTCGTCGAGCTCCTGAAGAAGAACGGGGGCCGGCGCTAGCCCATCTGGTCCATTGAGAAGCCGCGGGGCCAAGTGAGCGTCCCGGCTATGAAGAGCGCCGCTGCGCCGGTCCCGCTCCTTGACCGCCATCGCGGAAGATGGTTTAATCGGGACGCACGGAAAATGGAGGGCCTATCATGAAGAGATCAAGCCTTTCAATGCTCCCGCTGGCGGTCCTTCTGCTCGTTCCCGCCCTGACCTGGGGCCGGGCGCAGGACCTGCAAACGATCAAGCTCAACGAGCCGAACAAGACGCGCGGGCTGCCGGTCATGGAAGCCCTGTCCGTCAGGGCTTCGGCCCGGGACTGGACCGACAAGGACCTCAGCCTGCAGGACCTGTCAGATTTGCTCTGGGCGGCCAACGGCGTCAACCGGCCGGACGGCCGGAAGACGGCCCCGTCGGCCATGAACGCCCAGGACGTCGATATCTACGTGTTCCTGAAGGACGGCGTCTATCTCTACGACGCGGCGGCCCTGGCCCTGGTCCCGGTCCTGGCCGGCGACCACCGGTCCGAGATCATGATGATGAGGCCCGGCGGCCCGGGCGGCCCCGGCCCGAAGCCGGGAGATAAGCCGGGCGAGAAGCCCGAGGCCAGGCCGCAGGCCCCGCCGCCGGGGGCCAAGCCCGGTCCCGGCGGACCCGGCGGGCCGCCAACCCAGGCGCCGGTCCAGCTCATCCTCGTTTCGGATATCTCCCGCTTCCGGATGGGGGAGACGTCCCTGAAGCTCGAGTGGGCGGCCCTCGACACGGGCATCGTCTCGCAGAACATCTCCCTTTTCTGCGCGGCGACGGGGCTCGGCACGCGGCCGCGCGCCGCCATCGCCAAGCCCAGGATCAAAGAGCTCCTCAAGCTCAGCGAGACGCAGTATCCGCTCCTGAACCATCCGGTCGGCTACAAGCGATAAGGGCCCGCTGGCCCGACAGCCCCGGCGTTCACAAAATCCAAGGAGGACCCATGACCGCGCACAAGATCTACTGGACGGAAACCGACGAAGCGCCGTACCTGGCCACGTACTCGCTTTTCCCGATCATCCAGGGATTCACCAAGGGGACGGGGATCGAGGTCGTCAAGAGCGATATCTCGCTCGCCGGCCGCCTCCTGGCCAATTTCCCCGAGGTCCTGACCGAGGCCCAGCGCGTCCCCGACAACCTGGCCTTCCTGGGCGAGCTGGCCCTGAAGCCGGAAGCCAACATCATCAAGCTGCCGAACATCAGCGCCTCGCTGCCTCAGCTCCTGGAGACCATCGAGGAGCTCCAAAGCCAGGGCTACAAGGTCCCCGACTATCCCGAGAGCCCCAAGACCGAGGCCGAGAAGGAGATCAAGGACCGCTATGCCAAGGTCCTGGGCAGCGCCGTCAACCCGGTCCTGCGCCAGGGGAACTCCGACCGGAGGGCCCCGGTTTCCGTCAAGAGATACGCCCAGAAGAATCCCGCCAAGATGCTTCCCCTGGGTCCCTGGACCGCGGAGTCCAGGGCCCACGTCGCCCACATGACCGGCGGCGACTTCTACGGCAACGAGAAGTCGGCCACCGTGGACAAGGGCGTCGAGTTCCGGATCGAGATCCAGGGCCGGGACGGCGGGGTCAAGGTCCTCAAGGACAAGCTCAAGGCCCTCGACGGCGAGATCCTGTCCGGGACCTTCATGAGCAAGAAGGCCCTGCGGGCCTTCTACGCCGCCCAGATCGAGGACGCCAAGGCCAAGGGCCTGCTCCTGTCGCTCCATCTCAAGGCCACGATGATGAAGGTCTCCGACCCCGTCCTTTTCGGCCACGCCGTCTCGGTCTTCTTCGAGCCGGCCCTGACCAAGCACGCCGCGGCGCTCCAAGCCTGCGGTTTCAACCCCAACAACGGGCTCGGCGATCTCTACGCCAAGATCAAGACCCTGCCCGAGGCCCAGCAGAAGGAGATCGAGGCCGACATCCAGGCCGTCTACGCCAAGCGGCCCCCGCTGGCCATGGTCGACTCCGACCACGGGATCACCAACCTGCACGTCCCGAGCGACGTCATCGTCGACGCCTCCATGCCTGTCGTCGTCCGCGAGTCGGGACGGATGTGGGGCCCGGACGGGAAGCTCCATGAGACCAAGGCCATGATCCCGGACCGCTGCTACTCGACTATCTACAAGACGATCATCGAGGACTGCCGGAAGAACGGCGCCTTCGACCGGGCCACCATGGGCAGCGTCCCGAACGTCGGGCTGATGGCCCAGCAGGCCGAGGAATACGGCTCCCACCCGACGACCTTCGAGATCCCCTTCGACGGCACGGTCCGGGTGGTCGCGGCCGACGGCCGGGTCCTCGTGGAGCACGCCGTCGAAGCCGGCGACGTCTGGCGGCTGTCGCGGGCCAAGGACATCCCGATCCGGGACTGGGTCGGGCTGGCGGTCAAAAGGGCCCGGGCGACCGGCGCCCCGGCGATATTCTGGCTCGACCGCAACCGGGCCCATGACGCCCAGGTCATCGCCAAGGTCGAGAGATACCTCCAGGGCCTCGACACGGCCGGCCTCGAGATCAGGATCATGGACCCGGTCGCGGCCATGAAATATTCGCTCGAGCGCATCCGCAAGGGCCAGGACACCATCTCGGTGACGGGCAACGTTCTCCGCGACTACCTGACGGATCTCTTCCCGATCCTCGAGATCGGCACCAGCGCCTACATGCTGTCGATCGTGCCCCTGCTGGCCGGCGGCGGCCTGTTCGAGACGGGCGCCGGCGGCTCGGCGCCGAAGCACGTCCAGCAGTTCGAGAAGGAGAACTACCTGCGCTGGGACTCGCTCGGGGAGTTCTCGGCCTTCGCCGCCTCGCTCGAGCATCTGGCCGGCGCGTTCAAGAACGCCAAGGCCCGGGTCCTGGCCGAGACCCTCGACGCGGCCATCGGCAAGTTCCTGGACAACGGCAAGTCGCCGGCCCGCAAGGTCGGCCAGATCGACAACCGGGGCAGCCACTTCTACCTGGCCCTCTACTGGGCCGAGGCCCTGGCCGCCCAGGACAAGGACCCGGAGCTCAAGGCCAGGTTCGCGCCGGTGGCCAAGGCCCTGGGCGGGAAGGCGGCCGAGATCGACGCCGCCTTGATCGCGGTCCAGGGCAAGCCTGTCGACATGGGCGGCTACTACCACGCGGACCAGAAAAAGCTCGCGGCGGCCATGCGGCCGTGCGCGGCGCTCAACGCGATCGTCGACGCGCTCTAGGGCGCGCCGTTTTCGACGGACGGGTGAGAGGGGTCTGCCGCCGGGCGCTAAAGGCCTTGTTCAGGGCGCCTGGCGCGCCGCGACGTCTCTCAGGACCGGGGGGCGCCGCGCCCGGCGGCGAGACGGCCGCGGTGGTCCAGGTACGGCCGGGCGTAGGCCTGGAAGTCGGCGGGGGAGAGGGCCGCGGCGGTCTTCGGGACGACGTCCCAGACGGACTGGGCCTTTTCGAGCATCGGGCACGATCCCTGCTTGCATTCGCCGCAGCTGGCGAAGCCCTTGGCCCGGCAGCAATTCCGCGCCTTGCAGGTCCGGCTCGAGTGGAAGACCTCCTCGTCCGGGCCCAGGCATCCGCCGCAGGCGATATGCTCGGGCGTCTCTTTCATTCCGTAGATCCGCCGCCAGGCGGCGACCGTGCGCTTCTGGTGTTCGACGCCCTTGACGTCGCCTCGGTACGCCGCACAACCCGAGCAGAGCACGCCGCAAGCGGACATCATTTCGCTCATCCGATTCTCCCCATCATGACCCGATCATAGGCCCGGACGGCGAACATTGTCAAAACTGGACTTTCGCATCCTGAAATTAGCTTGCCATCCGGACGGGCGGGGGCTAGAATCGGCCCAGGACCATTTTGGAACGGATGAGATCGAGGCTTTTCCTTATTGCGGCGGCGATGGTCCTCTGCGCTTGCGGCGGCGATCAGGGGGGACCCGTCAGGACCTTCCAGGACGGGGTTGAGATCGTGGAGAACGGCGCCGGTATCTATCCGGTCAAGGGACAGCCGCGGGCCTTGTCCCTGCGGGAAGAGGGCAGGATTGACACGGAGGATGACGCCGTCGCGGCGACCGGATTGACGGATATCGAGAACCTCGACGTCGATTCGCAAGGGCGCATCCTCCTGTTCCGGCGCGGCGCGACGTCGGGGAATACCGTTTTCGTATTCGACGACCGCGGCCGGTTCGTGCGGTCATTTTGCCCTGTCGGCCAGGGGCCCGGAGAGGTGCAGAATCCCCGGTTCATGCGGCTGAATGCCGGGGGAGAGATCCCTGTGGTCAGCCTGACGGGCCGGAAGGTCCTGTTCTTCAATGCGGAGGGGACGGTGGTTCGCACGGTCGCCCTGCCGGAACTCCTTTTTCCCTTTCCGCACGGCTTCCTGCCGCTCGCCAACGGGGATTATGTCATTGCCTATGTGCGAGTGAAACCGGAGACTCTCGAATTCTCCTCATACGGCGTCGGCCTGTTCGGCCCGGATTTTTCCAGGCGGCGAGAGCTGAAGGTGTATCCCGTTCCGGCTGAGGACGAGATCAAAACCATCTTCATCGATTTTCCCCTGGTCGCGGTTTCGCGAACCTTCTTTTTCTTGACGACCATGGCCTCGAGTCGCGAGATCGAAGTCTATGACTTGAGCGGCCGCTTGATCCGCAAGATCCTGGCGGACTATCCGGCGGTCGACGTGCCTCCCGGATTCCGTGAGGAGATCCTCCATTCGCTCCCCCCGGACCACCCGTTCTGGAGGAACCTGGCCTTCCCAAGAACATTGCCGCCGTTCCTGGCCCTCCTGGCAGATGATCATGACCGGCTCTATGCCGTCGGATACGGGCAAGACCAGGCGACAGGCGCCGGCGTATGCGACATGTTCTCGCCGGGCGGCGTTCGCATCCTCAGAACGGCCCTGGGCTATCAGAGGCTCCAGCTCGGGCCACCCCTGCGGGACGTCATTATCAAGAACGACCGCCTCTATTGCATCCGGGAGAAGCCCAGCGGCTTCCCTGAAGTCCTGATCTTTTCACTCCGATGGACGAGCAACTGATACCGGACATCCCTGCCGACGGACTACTGCGCGCCCATGGCGAACGGGCCCGGCGCGCCCGAAGGAGGATGAGTCATGATCCCTGATCCGACGGTCTTCGCCCGCGAGTGGATCGAGGCCTGGAATTCGCACGATCTCGAGAGGATCCTGGCGCACTACAGCGATGACTTCGAGATCACGACGCCCATGATCAAGGTCGCGCTGGGTCTGGACTCGGGCACGCTCAAGGGCAAGGAGAACGTCCGGCGCTACTGGCAGGCCGCGCTCCAGAAGGTCCCCGACCTGCGGTTCGAGCTCATCGAGGCCGCCCGGGGCGTCGATTCCGTCGCCGTCTACTATCACGGCGTCATGAACCGGAGGGCCATCGAGGTCATGTCCTTCGACGAGGCCGGCCAAGTCGCGCGCGCCGTCGCCCATTACACGGCCTGAGCCGCGGCCCCGCGTTTCTGGTATTCGAAACGCAGCCGGGACACAAGACCCCGCGGGCAGACATCACCTTGGCCGCTCAAGTCTCCCTATGATGAGATCCTATTTCCGGAGGCCCTCCGGAACCGCCACGAGCGGCGGACGGTTGGCCGGATTCGAGCCCGGGCTAAACGCCGCAGGATGCACGGGCGAATTCTCAGTGATGACGAGGGGACATCGGTGAGACCCCGGCCCGCCCGCTGCCTCCGACAGCTGCCTCTTGCCACGCTGGCCCTCTGGGCCTTTGCTCTTTCTTCCATGTGTCATCGCGGAGATCGCGTCCATCGGACCTTCGAGGGGGCCGTCGAGGTCGTCCAAAACCATGTCGACCCCTATCGCCTCGAGGGCCAGCCATCATCGTTCTCTCTGGAAAAGGTCTTGTCCATCGACCTCGAGAGAGACGACATCGCCGAGACAGGCATGGGCAGCGCGGGCGAATGGGACGCCGATGATCAAGGCAATATCTACGTCGTCTGCTTCAAGAACAAGGAGAACTTCATCTATCGGTTCGATCCCGCGGGCGGGCTGACAACGTCCTTCGGGCGGCGCGGCCAAGGGCCCGGCGAGCTTCAGTGGCCTTTCCTGGGCGGCGTTTCCGATAAGAACGAGATCTCGCTCGTCGATTACGGCCAGAAGTTCGTCGTCTATGACACGAAAGGCCGCCTTCTGAGGGAAGTGAAGCTCAAGCGGCACGCGCTCCACATCGACGCCCTCTCGAACGGCAAGTTCCTCACCTTCGGCTCCCGGCCCGAGCTCTTTTCGGCGCGGACCTATGTCGACGCCCTTGTCCTTTGCGGCTCCAATTTTGAGGAGATCAAGATCCTTGATCGCTATGAGAACGCCATCGACAACAGCCGGCAGGTCCCGTGCTTCATGTGGCGGGTGTCAGGAGATCGGATCTTCGTCGTCAACCAGGCCCGGGGCTACGAGATCTGGGTCTTCGATCTCGAAGGGAACCTGGTGAGGAAGATTCGGAAGGAATGCCGGCCGGTCCGGGTGACCGACGAGATCAAAGACGCCATCCTCGGCCCGGAGGAGCGCCGGGCCGGGATCCCGCAGGATAAATATTTTCCGGACCCGCTCCCCCCGCTCAACCAGTTCTTCGCCGACGACGAAGGCCGGATCTTCGTCATGACCTACGAGCCGGGCCCGAACCCGGGCGAATATCTTTGGGATATCTTCAATCCGGAGGGCGTGTTCGTCGGTCGGAAAGCCCTGAACATCGTCTGGGCTACCCTGTATCTGGGACCCCGCTATACGTTTGTCCGCAAAGGCCTCCTTTACTGCCATAAGGAGAAGGAGAGCGGATTCCAAGAGCTCGTCGTCTCCAGGATGATCTGGAAATAGGCGCCCGAGACCCGACCGTCAGAACATCGTGTTGGCATTGGCCGGCTTCTCGGGATCTCTCAAAAAGCCCTTGACAAACGCCCTTTCTGGTCCTATTTTATAAATGGTGAACAAAATGGTAAACATGTTGAGACGCGAGCTGACCGTCCGGCAGGCCAAGGTCCTCGAGGCCGTCGAAGAGTTCATCCTCGGGCACGGCTACGCCCCGACCATCCGCCAGCTCGGGGAGGCCCTGAAGATCCCCAGCCCGTCGGCCGTCCTCAAGCACCTCCAGAGCCTGGAGCGCAAGGGCTACATCAGCCGCGAGGACGGCGAGATCCGGGTGAAGGGCCTCCCGGCCCTGGTCGAAAGCCAGGTCCGGGTGCCGGTGGCCGGGCTCGTCCCCGCCGGCGGGCCGCGCGAGTCGTTCGACACGACCGGCGAGGCCATGGACGTACCGGGCTGGATGGTCGGCCGGCGCCGGGGCAACGTCTTCTGCATCCGGGTCGACGGCAAGAGCATGATCGACGCCTACATCGACGACGGCGACCACGTCCTGCTCGAGCGGACCAACCTGGCCAACTCGGGCGAGATGGTCGTGGCCATGCTCGACGACGGCTCGGTCACGCTCAAGCGCCTGCGCCGGGCGGACGGCCGGGTCTTCCTCGTCCCGGAGAACCCGGCTTTCCAGCCGATCGAGGCGCCCTCGGCCAGGATCCTGGGTCGGGTCATCGGCGTCATGAGAAAGTACTGAACGGGGGAGCCCCCCGAGACCACGTTCCCCTTCGCGGAAGGGGAGAAAATAGGAACCGGCTCGTGCGAAAAGGAGGAGAGGTGTCTTTGTCGAAAGAGGGGCCGCGGCGCTACATTGTCCACGTCGACATAGACGCCTTCTTCGCCTCCGTCGAGGTCCTGCTCGATCCCTCGCTCGCCGGCAAGCCGGTCATCGTCGGCGGCCTGGCCCACGAGCGCGGCGTGGCCTCGACCTGCTCCTACGAGGCCCGCAAGTTCGGCGTCCATTCCGGCATGCCCCTGCGCGAATGCTACAGGCTCTGTCCCGAGGGCGTCTTCCTCCGCGGCAATTACCGGGTCTACCAGGCCTTTTCCGAGCGCTTCTTTAGCGTCCTCCACGCCGCCACCCCGGACGTCGAGGAGGCCTCGCTCGACGAGGCCTACCTGGACCTGGCCCGCTGCGGCCTCCTCTACCCCTCGTTCCCGGCCGCGGCCCGCGACCTCAAGCGCCGGGTCGAGCGCGAGATCGGGGTCACGGTCTCGGTCGGGGCGGCGCCGAACAAGACCCTGGCCAAGTTGGCCACGGGCCTGGCCAAGCCGGCCGGCTTCTTCGAGATCCGCCAGGGCGAGGAGCAGGGGTGCCTCCGCGACCTCGGCATCGAGGCCCTGCCCGGCATCGGCCCCAAGGCCCAGGTCGTCCTGCGGCTGATGAACGTCCACAAGATCGGCCAGCTCTGGGAGATGCCGCGGGGGACCCTGCGCACGCTCTTCGGCGAGGCCGGCGACGACATCTACCTCCAATCGCGCGGCATCGACAGCCGGCCGCTGATCGAGCGGACGACGCCCAAGTCGGTCTCGCGCGAGACGACCTTCCTCGAGGACCTCTGGGACCGCCGCCTGCTCCTGGCCCACCTGGCCTACCTCTGCGACCGGCTGACCCTAGCCCTGCGCCAGGACCGGCTCTACGCCCACGTCATCGAGGTCAAGGCCCGCTACGCCGATTTCAAGACCGAGATCAAGCGCCGCCTCGTCCTCTCGCCGCTCCAGGAGATGGGCAAGATCTACAAGGTCGCCGAGGAGCTCTTCCTCGATCTCGTCGAGGGGTCGCGGCTGGCCCTGCGGCTGGTCGGGGTCAAGGCCGCGGACCTGGTGCGCGTCCGGCCCCTGGCCCTCTTCGAACCCTACTCGGAGCGGCCGGAACGCCTGGGCGGGGCCATCGACAAGGTCCGCGACAAGTACGGCTTCGGCGCCGTGCTGACCGCCCGGGAGAAGATGCTCGACGGCGTCTACGCCTTCGATCCGCGGCGGGGCTACGTCCTCAAGACGGCGTCGCTGACGAAATGAGGGGAGCGGGGGGAGACGAGCCATGTTCACGCCGCTGCGCCTTCATTCGGTGTTCAGCCGGGGGCAGGGCAGCGTCACTCTCGAAGAGGCCGCCGCCTGGACCCGCGGCCGGCGGCTCGCGGCCGCGGCCCTCACCGACGTCGGCAACATCTACGGCTGGGGCAAGTGGAAGCGCCTGGCCCCGGCGGCCGGGCTCCGGCCCCTGTTCGGCTGCGAGCTCGGGATCGGAGGCCGCCGTCTCGTCTTCCTGGTCAAGACGCAGGAGGGCTACCCGAACCTCATGGAGATCTTCAACCGCCGGGAGGTCCGCGACGCGTCGGGGCTCGTCGCGATCTACGTGCCGGAGGGGGAGGCGAAGGCTTCGTCGCCGCCCGGCCGGCCGAACGAGGCGGCCATGCTGGCCGACCTGCGGGAGAAGCTGGCCCCGGGCGATCTTTACTTGGGGGCGGAGTTCGCGAACTTTCGGCGCGTCATGGGAGCCGCGAACGGGGACACCTTGCAGGAGGAAGACGGGGGACACGTACCAATTTCCGGGAAATTGGAACATGTCCCCAGGGGCCTGCCCGTGGTCTGGGCCAACCCGGTCAAGTACCTGACCAGCCCGGAGCGCCTCATCCTCCTTCACGCCATCGAGGACAAGGTACCTTTCCCGCCGGAGCGCGACCGGCTCCTGGGCCAGGTCGGGCTTTTCGGACCGGACCAGGAGGCCCTGGCCCTGCGCCGTTTCGGCGAGGCCGCCAAGGACGCCCTGGCCCGGACGTTCGACGTCGCCGGGAAATGTTCCTTCGTCTTCGAGAACGTCGTCCCCAGCCTGCCGGCCGATCTCTTCTCCCGGACCCTGCGCCAGGTCGTCACGGAGCGGCTGGCCGCCGCGCCGGACCTGACCTGGAAGGAGCGCCAGCGGGCCCGTCGCGAGCTGGCCGCGGTCGAGCAGTCGGGTTTCGGCCCTTATTTCCTCGTCGTCCACGACATCGTCGAGTTCGCCCGCCGCCGCGGCATCCTCCACAACCTGCGCGGCTCGGGGGCCTCGTCCTTCCTGGCCTGGCTCCTCGGCCTGTCCCACGTCAACCCCCTGGAGTTCGACCTCTATTTCGAGCGCTTCCTGAACCGCGGCCGGCCCGACCCTCCCGATATCGACATCGACTTCGACTCCCGGCGCCGCGACGAGGTCCTGGCCTACGTCCTCGAGCGCTACGGCACGGGCAAGACCGGCGCGGCCTACGTCTGCTCGCTCAAGGACTTCGGCGGCCGCTCGGCCCTCTACGAGACGCTCCGGGCCTACGGCGCGCCGCCCGAGGAGGCCCGGAGCCAGTCCAAGCGCGTGCCCTATTTCGCCGAGCCGTCGAGCCTGCGGCTGGCCGCCCCGGCCCCGGGCCGGCTGGAGGCCTGGAAGCTGGCCGCGGACCTCCAGGACGTCTACCACGAGATCTCGCTCCACGTCGGCGGCGTCATCCTGACCCCCGGCCCGGTCGAGCGCTGCCTGCCGCTCGAGACCTCGGCCAAGGGCCTGCGCATGACCCACTTCGACAAGGACGCGGTCGAGGACCTGCGGCTGATCAAGCTCGATCTGCTCTCGGTGCGGGGCCTGGCGGCCATCTCGGAGACCAAGGAGAAGCTCCGGCTGGGGGACCCGCCGCCGGGCGACCCGGCGGCGTACGCGGCCCTGCGGGCGGCCCGGACGGTCGGCTGCTTCCAGGTCGAGAGCCCGGCCATGATGAACCTCCTGCGGCGCATGAAGCCGGCGGACATCCACGAGATCACCCAGGCCCTGGCCCTGGTCCGGCCGGGGCCGACCGAGAGCGGCATGAAGGAGGCCCTCCTGCGGCGGCGCGGCGGGCGGCGGGGGGCGGCCAGGCCCGGGGACACGTCCCCAGGCGACGACCCCTTCCTGGCCCGCATCCTGCCCGAGACCGGCGGCATCCTCCTCTACGAGGAACAGGTCATGCAGATCGCCGAGCGGGCGGCCGGCCTGCCGCCGGAGGAAGGCGACCTGCTGCGGCGGAGCCTTAAGAAAGGGCGGGGCGGCGACCCGGCGCTCCGGGCGAAGTTCGTGCGCGAGGCCGGCGAGCGCGGCTACGCGGCGCCGGACGTCCAGCGGCTGTGGCGGACCATGGAAAAGTTCTCCTCCTACTCCTTCAACAAGGCCCACAGCGCCTCCTACGCCGCCATGGCCTACCAGGCCGTCTTTCTCAAGGTCCATCAGCCGGCGGTTTACTTCACGGCCGTGCTCAACGCCGGCGGCGGCTACTACGACCTCGCGGAGTACGTCGCCGAGGCCAAGCGGAACGGCCTGCGCCTCCTCGGGCCGGACGCCAACCGGAGCGCCGCCGGCTTCGAGGTCGAGGACGGGGCCATCCGCGTCGGCCTGGCCTCGATCAAGGGGCTGGGCTTCAAGACGATCGAGCGCCTCCTCGACGAGCGGGCGGCGGGCGGCGAGTACCTGTCCGTCGAGGATTTCCTGGCCCGGATGAAGCCCGGCCGGGCCGAGCTCCTGACCCTCATCAAGGCCGGCGTCTTCGACTCGCTCGAGCCGCGGCGGACGCGCCAGGTCCTGCGTTACTTCCGGGGGCTCGAGCACATGGAGGAGGTGGCCGACATCGCCTCGGACGAGAAGCGGCGCATGCTCTTCGAGGCCCTCGGCTTCCTGCCGGAGGGGGACGACCTCGAGCTTTACCAGGGGAAGCGGCCGGACCTGCGGGTCAAGGACCTCAAGGACCACGCCGGGGCCGTGGTCGAGCTCGTCGTCCGGGTCGTTGACGCCCGCCAGCGGGTGACTTATCCCCCCCAGCCCGGGGGCAGCGGCCGGGGCGGGTATGCCGGCTGCGGGGGCTATGGCGGAGGGGCCGGCCGGAGAGGCGACGACGAGGAACCGGGCCCCCTGGAATACCGCGGCAACGGCGGCGCAAAATATTTTTACATGTTCGAGGACGAGACAGGGCTGCTCGAGGGTGTCGGCGAGACCCGTTGCGCCGCTTACGGGACGCCGCCCGTATGTTTCCTTCGCGGCCAAGTCCGCAAGGACGGGGAGGGGGTGCCCAAGATCACCGGATGCGCTTTCCTGAGGTCGTTCTGATGAAAAATGGGGACGTTTCCGTTTTTCCGAGGAACTGGGTGGCGCTCCGGCCCAGGGTATCGACGGAGGCGAAAAAATGGCATATTTCTGGCAGAACAATCTATCGTGCGGCGGCGAACGCCGGCAAAGATGCCAGGGCGAGAGCCCCACGGAGGCCGAGATGAGCGGTTATCGGTTTTCAGCGTTTGTCATTCGCGACAGCGAAGGCTGGGTCGCCCACTGCCCGGACTTCCCCGACTGCCGGGCCTGCGGCGCGACCTATGAGCTGGCGCTGGCCAACCTTCGCGAGGCCATACGGATCTACGTCGAGGACGGCCTGGGCGACGACGAAGCTCCGCCCCAGCACGACGACCCGTCGTTCACGACGCTCAGCCTCTGAGCCCGGCCGGCGGCGCCCCCGGACGCCTTTCTGGTATACTGGTCCGGTTCGGCGTGCCCGGTAACGCCGGCACCGGATGAGATATGAGTTCCGTTGAAAGCCCCGATAAGCGCAGCCTGCACGCGGTCAATCTCGCTCTGGCCGCGAATACGGGGCTGGCCGCGCTCAAGACCGCCGTCGGGATCCTGGGGCACAGCCCCGCCCTGCTGGCGGACGGCATCAATTCCACCTCCGACGTGGCCTACAACATCATCATCAAGGCCTTTGTCCGGCTGGCCCACAAGCCCGCCGATGCCGACCATCCGTACGGGCATCGACAGTTCGAGAGCATCGCCGCCCTTGTGGTCGGGGCCTTCGTCCTGACGACGGCCGTGGCCATCCTCTGGGACGCGGCCAACGAGATCTATGATCTGGCCGTAGGCGCGACCGCCTTTGCCCGGGCTTCGCTGGGCGCCCAGATCGTCGCCCTGTTCACCGTGGCCGTGAAAATCTGGCTGACCCGCAAGACCCGTCACATCGCCCGGCAGACCGGCAACCTGGCCATCCGGGCACTCGCGTTCGATCATCGCAATGACATCTTCTCCGCGGCGGCGGCCAGTATCGGCATCTTTCTGGCCCGCAGCGGCTCTCCGTTCTTCGACCCCCTGGCGGGGGCCCTGGTGGCCCTGGTGATATTCAAGACCGGGCTCGGCATCCTGCGCGAATCCTCGGGGGACCTTATGGATACCGTTCCCACCCGGGAGCTGGATGAACTGGTTCGGGCCGCCGCCGCCAGGATCCCCGGCGTCCTGGCCCTCGAGGAGATGCAGGCCCACCGCTTCGGTCCCTACCTCGTCATCAACCTGACCATCGCCGTGGAAGGCGGGCTGACCGTGGCCGAGGGGGACGCCATAGCCGCGCATCTGGAACGTGACCTTCATCGGGACCTCGACCTGTTGAGGCGCGTCCATATCCATTATCACCCTCTGTCGGCGGCGAACACGCCCCCGGCCGGGTCCTGACCGCCGGTGTCGGTCAAAGACGGTTTGGCCGCGAGGGCTTGTTTGATCCCGTTTGCAGGTCCGGATTCTAGCCCACCAGCTTCTTGACCCGTTTGGCGATGGCCTTCCGGATCTTCTCGTAGGACGGCGGCGGCCCCATGCGGATGGACCTGCCATCGACGAAGATGGCGTCGGGCTCACCCCATTCCTCGAAAGCGCTTCGCCCGGAGGTGTCGACGGCCCGGAAGGCGACCTTGTCGCCGAATCCGGCGGCGGCCCGCTTGGCCCGTTCGAAGGCCATGTTCATCGCCGGACACCAGCCGTTGACCAGGGCGGTGACGGCCACTTTCCCCGGCTCGGGCTCCGGCCGCTTCTTGTCGCGGATCCACCGGGGCGGCTCGGCGTCGGCCGCGAAGGGCTTCCAGAGAAGGACCTGCATGCCCAGCGCGTCGGCCTTACGGTAACCGTGCTTCTTGAACCAGGACGCCCGCATGAAGACGGGCAGGGCCATGCCCCAGGCGGCCATGCCCTTGGCTCCGAGCTCCCGGGCGTCCTGTTCCGCGGCCGCCAGCAGTGCCGCGCCCATCCCTTTCTTCTGGAAGTTCCCCCGGCCCTGCTTGTGGCCGTGGACCCAGACGCACTGGATGACGTAGAGTCCGTGCCCCGCGACGAACGCCTCCTCGATCGGGACGTATTGGATCATCCCCCCGATGACGCCCCTGTCGTCGAGGGCCAGCTTGACCCGCAGGCCCCTCGGCCGCATCTTTTCCAGCCAGCGGGCCTTGTGGTCGCCGCTTTCTTTGAGCTCGTCCGACCAATCCTCGAGGCAGACGCAGAATTGGGATTCGTGTTCGGGCGACAAGGAAACGATTTGCATGGCTCTCTCCCCTGGCGCGGGCGCCTGGGAAGGCCGGACGCGCCGGACGCCCTTTCGGGCGACAGTGCCACATTAGTCAACGCGGCCTGGGACTGTCAAGGATGTTGCCGGCAGCGGGATTATTTTGGCTGCCGGGACCGCGCGAAAAGTCGTATCATGAAGCCGGATCGCACGGGGAAACGAGAAAGTTCCGGAGGGTCAGACAAATCGGCCCCGATGCCGGGTCCTCATAAGCGAGATCGAAAAGGCGATCATTGAACCTCGACGAGCTGTATGAACGCCATGGCGAGAGCCTCTACCGCTATCTTCTCTTCAGGCTCGGATCGGCCGAGGACGCCGAGGACGTGCTCCAGGAAGCCTTCTGCCGGTTCGCCCGCTACGACCTGCGCTGGCGGCTCGTCAGGAACGAACGGGCCTTCGTCTTCCGGGTCGCCCGGAACGAGGCCAACCGGTGCCTCCGGCGCAAGCTGGGGCGGAAAGAGGGGGAGATAATGATCGCGTTGGGGGCGGCGGGCGGCCTGGCCGAAGCCTTCGCCGCTCCGGACGAGCCGTCCCTGGCCCTGCTGCTGCGGCGGGCCGAAGAGCTCCCGGCCGAACAGCGGGAAGCGGTCTATTTGAAGGTCTTCGACGGACTGACGTTCAAGGAGATCGCTTCGGTCTGCGGCGTTTCGGCGAACACGGCCGCCAGCCGCTACCGTTACGGGATCGAGAAGCTGCGCCGGGCCGTTGGGGGGGAACCATGAACGGCGATCGAACGAAGGCGGCCGGGCCCGGCTCGCCGGATATCGAAAGGGAGATGGCGCGGCTTGCCGCCCGGCCCGCGCCGAGGGGATTGCGCGACCGGGTCCTCGGGCGCGCCGGCGAGGCCCGAAAGGGCGCGGTCCTGGCGCCGTGGGCTCGGGCGCTGGCCGTCGCCTGCGCCGTCGCGGTCGCGGCGGCGCTGCTCATCGAGCCGTTCGCCGGCCGGCGCGAGGCGGTCCGCCTGGCGGCTCTCCTCGACGGCCGCAGGGCCGCTCCCGCGGCCGGCCAGACGGCGGAGATCGCGGAGATCCTGGCCGGGCAGACCGGCGTGGCCGAGAGGCTGGCCCGCCTCCGGTTCGCCGGCGCGGCCGCGGCCCGCCGGGAACGGGGACGTCGGGTCACCGAAGCACGGGAAAAAATGAAAGGATGGCTGGCCTATGAAAGCTCTGAAGATCTTATCTAGGATCGGCGTCGGGCTCCTCGTCGTCGCCGCGGCGGCGCTTCTTGTCCGCGCGGTCCTGAATTATTCCGAAGGACGCAAGCTGGCCGGGGCCCTGGCGGACCTCAAGGCCGGGGGAGTCCCGATCTCCGCCGGGGATCTGGCCCTTCCCTGTTCAGAGGAGGACAATGGGGCGCGCCAATGGAGGGCCGCGGAAAGCCTGCTCGACCTGACGAACGACGAGCGGGCGCTCCTCAGCCGGGTTTTCCTCGACCTGGTCTCCGGGAAACCGCCGGCCGAGCGCGACCGGGCCCGGATCGAAGCGGTCGTCGCCAGGAGCCAGAAGCCCCTCGGCCTCATTCACGAGATGGCCGCGAAGCCGTGCTTCCTGTATCGGGACCCCGGCAGCCCGTTGAGCGAGGCGTTGATCCCGAGCGCCGTCATGATGGTCACCGCCACCCGGCTCCTGGGCTTCGAAGCCCTCGGCCGGGCCGAGGCCGGGGATGTGCCCGGGGCGCTGGACGCGATACGGTCCGATCTGCGGTTCGCCGCCCAGATAGCTTCGGAAGGGACGTTGATGGCCCAGCTCATCGCCGTCGCCGATACCAGGATGCTGGCCGGCTTCCTCGAGGCTGTCTGCCGGGATCGCTTTGTCGACGACCAGTCCCTGCTCCGCGTCATCGGGGACCTCGAACCCGAGGCGTGGCGGGGCAGGCAGGCCCGGGCGATCCGCGGCGAGTGCACCCTCTTTATCGAGACGGGGCTCAAGGGCCTGTCGGGCGCGCGGGCGGACCTGCCCGCTTTCTGGGGCAACCTGAGCCCGCTCCAGCGCTTCGGCGTTTGGCTGATCCGCCCTCTCCTGAAGTGGGACATGCGGACGACGCTGCCCAGGTTCCCCGAAGCCGAAGCCCAGGCCCGCCGTCCTTATTACGAGACCCGCGCCTCCCTCCGGGAGCGGGAACGGATGATCGCCGAGCGGCCCTGGTACGCCTACTTCTCCAAGCTGCTCCTGGGCAACCTCGACGCGGCCTTCATGAAGGAGGCTCAGCTCGAAGCGACCCTGCTGGCCGCCCGGACCGGCCTGGCCTGCCGTCTTTACAAGAGCCGGACCGGAAGCTACCCCGAGAGCCTCGGGGCCCTCGTCCCGGACCTCCTGAAGGAAGTGCCCATCGACCCGTTCACCGGCCAGCCCTTCGTTTATCGCCGAGAAGGGGAGGGATTCATCGTCTACAGCCTGGGCTCGAACCAGAAGGACGACGGCGGACGGTCGACGTACATGATCACCCAGCTGGTCATGGAGAAGGACGACGACGTGTCGTGGAGGGAGACTAGATGAGCGAGAAGCCTATCCCGTACCGGGCCATCGACTGGAACGCGGTCCCGCGGACGGAGCACAAAGGTGAGACCGGAACATCGTTCTGGCGAACCGTTCAGATCGGCGGGCTGCGGATCCGCATCGTCGAATATTCGCCCGGCTACCTGGCCGACCACTGGTGCCGGAAAGGCCATATCGTGCATTGCCTCGACGGCGAATTCGTCAACGAGCAGGAGAACGGCGACCGGACGGTCATGACGGGGGGAATGACCTACGTCGTCTCGGACGGGGCCAGCTCGCACCGTTCCCGGACGGAGGGCGGTGCGACGCTTCTGATCGTCGACGGGGATTTCCTGAAGCCGGAATGACCGCGGGGCCCGTCCCGGGACTCCGAAGCCTGAGGCTAGGCGAGTCCGCCGAGGACGAGATGTCACGGAGGGTGGCGGCCAGGGCCGGGAACTCGCCCAGTCTGGCGCTAGTAGACGCAGGCCCGGGCCGCCTCGGCGTAGACCCGCAGGTTCTCCGGCGGCGTCTCGAAGAAGTGGTCGCAGCACGACAGGATGTAGCCGCCGTCGCCGCCGACCTTCTCGAACAGCTCGAAGACCTTCCGCCGGATCGTCTCCGCCGGGCCGGCCGTCAGGACATTGAACTGGTCGAGACCGCCGATGAGGGCCAGCCGGCCGGCGATCTTGGCCTTGAAGTCCCAGGGCTCCTGGTTGCCGCCGATCGAGACCGGCGCCAGGGTCTCGGAGGCGTCGCAGCCGTTGGCCACGATGAGCTCCTCGATGCCCCTGGTCCCGCCGCAGGTGTGGTAGACGACCTTGAAGCCGAGGGCGTGGAGGGCGTCGTGCATCCTGCGGTCATAGGGCAGGCAGAACTCCCTGTGGATGGCCGGCGAGATGAGCGTCGACGAAGCGGCCCCGCCGCCCGTCTCGACGAGGTCGAAGCGGGCCCCTTTCATCGTCTCGATGAAGCGCAGCTTCTTTTCGAGGAGGACGGCCAGCAGCTCGTGGACCCAGTCCGGCTCGTCGACGGTCCGCAGGATGAGGTCCTGGGCGCCGCAGAGGGCGGCGGCATGCTGCCAGCAGCCGGCCTGGTCGCCCCAGACGAAGCCGCGCAGGATGCCGCGATCGCCGACCGAATCGTAGGCCCGGGCCGCCGCCGCGACGTCGAGCGCGCCGACCGGCATATATCTTTTAATGAGACCGACGTCCTCGTCGCGCTTGATGAGGAACTCCGTCACCCAGGCAGTCGTCCGGTCGCCTTCTGCCGCGTAGGTCAGGACCCCGCCCGGGGTCGTGATCGTGTGCCGGACGATCCGGCGGCCGGGGCCGCAGCTCAGGATCTTCGCCTCGTCGCGCCACTCGGGCGTCGAGAACCGCCGGAAGTCCGCGTCCAGGAGCCAGTAGTTGCCGAGGTCCTGGGAGAACTGGACGGCCGCGTCGAGGCCGACCGCGGCGAAGGCCTCGAGGTCGCTCAGGCCGCCCATGAAGGCGTCGAGGTGGCATTCCTGCCACTGGTGGACGGTGGCCGGCAGCCGGTCCGGCTTCTCCAGGGCCAGGGCCCGCAGCATCCGCTCCTTGGAGGTCATGGCCGGATTATAGGGGATTTCGCCCGACCTTTTCCATCCGGCCGCGCGACTCCGGCCGTCTTGTCTCCGTCATCCGCCTATGACATAATGAGCGGGAAGATCCGGCCCGGCCGGCGTCTACAAAGGGGAGGCATCTCGATGGGCAACACGAGGACTATTTGGGAAGGGGACATCGCTCCGGATTTTACGCTCAAGGACCAGCATAACCGCGACTTCAAGCTGTCCGAATTCGCCGGCCGGCGGGTCCTGCTCTCGTTCCACCCGCTGGCCTGGACGCCCGTCTGTTCCGAGCAGGTGAAGGCCCTGGAGAGGCTCAAGGCCGTGTTCGATTCCCTGCGGACGGTCGCCGTCGGCATCAGCGTCGACAGCTTCCCCTGCAAGCACGCCTGGGCCAAGGAGCTGGGGATCAAGGAGACCAGGCTGCTCTGCGATTTCTGGCCGCACGGCGCCGTGGCCCACGCCCTGGGCCTGTTCCGCGAGGAGGATGGTTTCTCCAACCGGGCCAACCTGGTCGTCGACGAGACCGGCCGCCTGGCCCTCATCAAGGAATACGAAATCCCCCAGCTGCCGGACCTCGAGGAGATCGTCGCCTTCCTGAGGAAGTGACGCCGGGCGTCAGATCAGGACCTCGCGCGGGATCGGCCGCAGGTTGTAGTGCGAGGCCATGCTCCGGCAGTAGGCGCCGGCCAGGAGGACGGCCAGGACGTCGCCGCTCTGGGGCAGGGGCATGAGCCGCTCCCGTCCGAAGACGTCGCCGGTCTCGCAGAGGTTCCCGGCCACGGTCAGGCGGGCCTTGTGCGGGCCGTCGACGCGGCTGGCGTTGACGATCTCGTGGTGGGCCGAAACGTAGATCGCCGGCCGCGGCACGGTGTTGAACGTCCCGCCGTCGACGCAGGCGAAGAGGTTGCCGTAGCTTTCCTTGACGTATTCGACCCCGAGGAGCAGGACCCCGGCGTCGCTGACCATGAACTTGCCCGGCTCGATCACCAAGGCCTTGACGGAGAGGCCGGCCTTGGCCACAGCGCGGGAGATGTAGGCGATATAGTCCTCGACAGGGAAGAGACCGCGGCTCTTGAGGTAGCGCGGCCCGAACCCGCCCCCGAAATCCAGGAACTCGAGCCGGAAACCGGCCTTCTCGATCTCCCTGGCCTTGCGGATCATGCGGTCGACCGCCGTCAGGACCATGCCGTAGTCCTCGCGGACCCAGCCCGATCCGATATGCTGATGCAGGCCGACGGGCTGGAAGCCCAGCTTGCGGGCCCGGGCGAAGACATCGACGACCTTCCGGGGCTCGACCCCGAATTTAATGGGCGTGCCGTCAGACGACCGCTTGCCCGCGGTGATGGCCTTGGGATTGAAGCCCCGGCCGATGCCGGAGTTCCAGCGGACCGACACGCGGATGGCCCGGCCGGGGAAGCCGTTCCGGACCTCGCTCATGAGATCGAGCTGCTCGGGCGCGTCGATGTTGATCGTCAGCCCCTCGACGCCGAAAAGGAACCGGAGATCGGCCCGGCTGACGCTCGTTCCGGTAAAGAGAATGCGCTCGGCAGGGAAGCCCGCCTTGAGGGCGGTCTCGACCTCGCAGGGGGACACGGCGTCGATCCAGGCGCCCCGCCGCTGGAGCAGGCGCAGGATGCCCATGTGGGGATTGGCCTTCATGGCGTAGGAGATCCGGCCGGGGAGGGCCGAGTACCGGGTGAAGGCGTCGTCGAGGCGCCCGTAGCGGTCCAGGATGCGGTCCTTGCCGTAGACGTAGAGCGGCGTGCCGTAGCGTTCGGCCAGGGCGGTCGCGTCCCGGCCGGCGATGATCAGCCGGTTGTCGCGGACTGAGACGAAATCAGTTTCCCACCAATTCATATCGATCCTCCCTCGTTGCCTGTCCCGCTCTCGCTCTCGTCGGAGAAGAGGTCCTTCTGTCCCGTTCGGATGGCCCGGACGATCTCCCGCAGGACCGGGTATTTTTCGAGCATCGGTTCGGGGACGTCAACCTTCTGGCCGGTGATCATGTTCCGGATCTGGAGCGCGTTGGCCATGGCCTGTCCCCGGTAGTGATTGTTGGTGACGACGTAAACCTTGCCGCTCTTCGCCCCCAGCTGCCTGATGCGCGCCACCCAGTCCTCGAGCTCGTTGCGGGCGTAGAGGTAGTCGTAGCGGTCGTCGCGTCCGGCCCCTTCCCTGAACCAGTTCCGGTAGTTGCGGCCATGGAGGCGGACATAGGCGAAATCGGGAGTCGTGCTGACGGCCCCCGGGGCGATCGAATCGTCGAAAAGCGGCTGGTCGATGTTGCAGAAGGCGGCGCCGCGGCCGCGCAGAAGATCGTAGAAGGCCGGCGCGTCCCAGCCGGCGTGGCGGACCTCGACGGCCAGCGGATAGCCCTCGAAAAGGCCGAGGAGCCGCCTCAGGTACTCGATGTTCTCCGGCGTGTTGCGGAAGGACCAGGGGAACTGGACGAGGAGCGCGGCCAGCCGGCCGCGGAGCCGGACCAGGTCGGCCGCCCGCCGGACGTCGTCGACGTCCCTGTCCGAGAAGCCTTCGCGGGCGTGGGTGAAGGCTTGATGGAGCTTCAGCGCCAGCAGGAAGTCCGGCCGGCCGGCGATCCTCCTCAGCCAGGATTCGACCAGGGCCGGCGGCGCGGGGCGGTAGAACGTGCTGTTGACCTCGACGATGTCGACGAAGCGGGGGAGGTAGGACAGAGGATGGAAGCCGCGTGGCCTGGGCGCCGGGTAGACGATGCCCTCCCAGTCCTCGTAGCTCCAGCCGGCAGGGCCGATATAATATCGGGCCATAATCGTCCATTCTACATGCCTTCCGCGGAATTCACAATTCCATTTTCGCCTCCGCCGTGCTATGGTGGCCGCGGGAGCGTGAGCCATGAGCGGGACGGCGACCGATGCGGCGGACAGGGTCCGCGAGGCCTACGGACGGATCCGGGCCGAGGTCCGGACGACGCCGGTCGAGCGGTCGGAGCCGCTCGGCCGGGAGCTAGGGGCCGAGGTCTTCATAAAATGGGAGTGCGACCAGGCCACCGGCTCGTTCAAGCTGCGGGGGGCGCTCAATAAGCTCCGGTCACTTTCGCCCGCGGACCGGGCCCGCGGCGTCGTCTCGGCCTCGACGGGCAACCATGGCCTGGCCATCAGCCATGCCGCCCGGCTCGAGAACGTCGGGCTCAAGCTGTTCCTGCCCGAGACCGTCGCCGAGGTCAAGAAGAAGCGGATCGAAGCCCTGGGCGTGGACGTCGAGGTCCGGGGCGCCAGCTGCGAGCGGGCCGAGGCCCTGGCCCGCGACCTGGCCGGCCGGACGGGCCGGGTCTTCGTCTCGCCCTACAACGACTGGGACATTGTTTTCGGCGCGGGCACGACCGGGCTCGAGCTCGACCTCCAGATCCCGGATTTCGACGATCTCCTCGTTCCCGTGGGCGGCGGCGGACTCATCGCCGGCATGGCGGCGTTCCTCAAGTCCGTCCGTCCGGGCGTCCGGATCATCGGGGTCGAGCCCGAGGCCTCGGCCTTCATGGCCGCGTCCCTGGCGGCCGGCCGCCTCGTAGACATCGACGAGCGGCCGACCGTCGCCGACGCCGTGGCCGGCGGCATCGAGCCCGGCGCGATCACGTTCCCGCTCTGCCGCGACCTCGTCGACGCCATCGAGGTCGTGCCCGAGCCGGCCGTCGTCCGCGGCCTCGTCTATGCCCGCCAGAGCCACGGCCGGATGATCGAGGGAGCCGGGGCCCTGCCCTTGGCCGCCCTGCTCCACGCCCCGGCCGGCCGCGCCGGCCGGAGGATCGTCGCCCTGGTGAGCGGTGGTAATATCGGCTCCGATCGCTTCCGCGAGATCACCGGCCTCTGTCCCTGATCCCGGGCGGCCCGGAGCGTTTCGTTCAGGCCCTCGGGGGAAGGGGCGTCCGGCCCCGTTCCCGACTGAGATCGAAGATCCAGCGTCCTTGGCCGGCCGGCAGGGCCGCGCGGATGGCCTGGCCCACCCGGAAGACGGCCAGACCGCAGGCTTCCTTGAGCGGCCGGCCCTCGGCCAGGTAGCAGAGGATGGCCGAGGACAGGAAGCAGCCCGTGCCATGGACGCTGCGGGCCTCCCGGGGATGCGAGAACTCAGCGTAGTCCCGGCCGTCGAAGAGGACGTCCGCGGGCCGGCCCTCGAGGTGGCCGCCCTTGACCAGGCAGGCGACGCCCGACCGGGCGAAGATCCTCGCGGCGGCCTCCTTCATTCCGGCCGCGTCGCGCACGCGGCAGCCCGCCAGGACCGCCGCCTCGCCGAGGTTCGGCGTCAGGAGCTCGGCCCGGCCGGCGAAGGCGTCGAGGAGCCGGGGCCAGGCCTTTTTTTCGAGGAGCGCGGCGCCCGAGCTGGAGCGGAGGATGGGATCGACTACCCGCGGCCGCCCTTCCATCCGGCCGAGGAGGCGGGCGACGGCCCGCAGGTTGGCCGCCGTGGCCAGCATGCCGACCTTGATGCCGCCGATCTCGAGACCCTCGGACAGCCGCTCGAATTGGGCGGTCACCGCCGCGGCCGGAACGGGCCAGACCCCGGCTACCGCCGTCGCGCTCTGCGCCGTCACGGCCGTCAGCACGCCGCGGCCCGTCCGGCCGAGCCGCTCGAAAACGCGGAGGTCGAGAAGCGCCCCGGCGCCGCCCGTGGGGTCCCAGCCGGCTATGGTGATCAGCATCCTGACCATGGTCGCGTCCTCCTCGGCGGACGTCACGATTCTAACACGGATCGCCCGACCCCGTTATTGACTTTGTTCCGGGCCTTGGGGTATTCCCTGATACGGGACGGAACGATCATGGACGAAGAACGGGTCCGGGTCCGGGCTTTCGCCGGCGGGCGGGTCCAGGGGGTGGCTTACCGGCACTACGCCGAGAAGAACGCCGAGCGCTTCGGGGTCACGGGCTGGGTCCGGAATCTCCGCGACGGGCGGGTCGAGGTCCTGGCCGAGGGCTCGACCGCCCAGGTCGAGTCCTTCCTCCAGGCGCTCCGCGACGGCCCCCGCCTGGCCTGGGTCGAGAGCTTCGCCGTCAGCCGCGAGACGGCCACCGGGGAATTCGCGGATTTCCGGATCGTTTTCTTCTCCGGCTAGCGCCCGGCCGGGCGCCCTTTCAGGAGGTCCGGCTCCGCCGCCGGCATTCCTCAGAGCAGAAGTACCGCTCGACGCCGTCGCGGACCTCGGTCACGGCCTCGTCGCGGGGGACATAGGTGCCGCAGACCTCGTCCTTGACCATGGCGCCCCGGGGCTCGGCGGCCGGCCGGGGCCGGGCGGCCCGCTTGATCCTCTTTATCCCGGCGAAGATGCGCAGGGCGAGGAGCGCGACGTAGACGAGGAAGGCGATCAGGATCAGGCGGAGCACGGCGATCACCATTCGATCAGCATCGAGCCCCAGGTCAGCCCGCCGCCGAAGCTGACCAGCATGGCCAGATCGCCCTTCTTCAGCCGGCCTTCCTCGACGGCCTCGCGCAGCGCCAGCAGGACCGAGGTCGACGAGCAGTTGCCGCGCCGGTCGACGTTGACGTAGAACTTCTCGATCGGGATGCCCAGCTTCCGGGAGGGCAGGTCGAAGATCCGGGCGTTGGCCTGGTGGCAGACGAAGAGGTCGACGTCCTCGATCCGGTAATCACGGGCCCGGCCGGGGGTGCGGTTGGCCTTGGCTATCGTCCGGACGATGAGCTCGGGGATTATGCGCAGGACGAACTTCTGGATGTCGTGACCCTTGATGGCCAGGTTGGTCCGGACCGGGATGTCGTGGTGGCGGGTGTCGTGCCCGACGCTGAAGGCGGCGTCGACGCCGAGGGCGTCGGTGCCCATCTCCGTGCAGACGATTCCGCCGGGCTCTTCGGTCCGTTCCAGGACGATGGCCGCGGAGCCGTCGCCCCACAGGTCGGCGTTGCTGTCGGAGAAGTCGAGCAGGCGGCTGAGCACTTCGGCGCCCAGGGCCAGGCCGTAGCGGCACTCCGTCTCCCCGAAGAGGAGATGCTTGCGGACAACGTCGGCGGCGTAGAGACCGCTGGTGCAGGCCGCCAGGAGATCGAAGGCCGGGATGCGCAGGAAGCCGCGGGCCTCTTTCTCCTCAAGTCGGCCGGCGGCGACCTCGCCCCGGATGGCCTTGTTCAGGAGCATGCAGGCTGTCGAGGGGAACAGGGCTTCGGGCGTCGAGCTGCCGAGGGCCACTATGCCGATGTCGGCCCAGCCGATGCCGGCGTCGGCCAGGGCGGCGTTGGCCGCGACCAGGGCCAGGTCGGAGGTGTTGACCCCGGGAGCGACCCAGCGGCGCTCCCGGATGCCGACGAGCTCGACGATCTTCTGGGGCGTCAGCTCGTCGGGCCCCCAGGGCCGGTCGGTGCCGGGCTTGATGGCCCGATGGGCCAGCAGGATCCGGACTATTTCCTCGTTGGTGACGATCTTCCCCGGGACGTCGGTCCCCGGCAGGCATTTCCCCAGGCCGGCGATCTTGACGCGCATGGATACGTAACTCCCTTTTCCGTTTCCCCAGGCCCTCGAAAGGCGGGAACGCTGTTCAGCCCCACATTATTGTCGCTCGGCCCCGGGATGTCAACCGGCGGAAGGCGGCCGGCGCCGATTGACCGGGCGGCGCCTTTTTGTTAAATAGAGGACGATCATGAATGCATCCCCGCTGGCGGGCGTCCGCATCCTCGACCTGTCCCGGCTGCTGCCCGGGCCCTTCTGCACCATGCTCCTGGCCGACCTGGGGGCGGAGGTCATCAAGATCGAAGACCTGGAAGGCGGCGATTACATGCGGGCCTTCCCGCCCTTCATCGACGGCCGGAGCGCCTATTTCCTGGCGCTCAACGCCGGCAAGAAGAGCCTGGCCGTCAACCTCAAGGCGCCGGCCGGCCGGGACCTCTTCCTCCGGCTGGCCGCCACGGCCGGGGTCATCGTCGAGAGCTTCCGTCCCGGCGCCGTCGACCGTCTCGGCGTCGGCTACGCGGCGGCCCGGGCCGTCAATCCCCGCGTCGTCTACTGCTCGATCTCCGGCTTCGGCCAGGACGGGCCGGACCGCGATCGGGCCGGCCATGATCTCGACTTCATTTCCCGGGCCGGCCTGCTCTCTCTCTGCGGCTGGCCCGAGGCCCGGCCGGCCATCCCCCCCGTCCAGATCGCCGATCTGAGCTCGGCGATGTACGCCGCGGCGGGCATCCTGGCTTATCTCCGGGAGAGCGAGAGAACGGGGCAGGGCGCCCATCTCGACATCGGCATGCTCGACAGCGCCATGTCCTGGATGGTCATGCCGCTCGGCGACTACGCGGCGGGGGAGCGGGGCGGCCGGGGCCGGCTGCCGCTCTCCGGCCAGCATCCCTGTTACAACGTCTACAAGACCCGCGACGGGCGCGACATCTCGCTCGCGGCGATCGAGCCCAAGTTCTGGAACGCGTTCTGCGGGGCCGTCGGCCGGGACGATCTCCGGCCGCTGCAATTCTCCGGGAAGGAGGAGGACCTGGCGCTCTTCGAGGCCCTGTTCGCCGGCCGGACGGCGGCCGAATGGACGGAACTGCTCCGCGCCACGGACTGCTGCTGCCAGGTCGTTCCCGTGCTCGACGAGGTTTTGCGGGACCCTCACATCCGGCATCGCGGCCTGGTCATCGGCCCGCCGCCCGGCGGGACCGGCGCCCTGCGGCCCGGCCACCCGCTCCGGGCCCGCGACGCCGCCGACGCCGGGCCTTGTCCGGGCCACGGCCAGCACACGGCCGAGATCCTGGCCGGGTTGGGCCTGGCCGCCGCCGAGATCGAAGGCCTGGAAGCGGCCGGCGTCGTTCGCCGGGGCGGCTGAGGCTGGTTCGGCCGTGGACGCGTTCCGGACCGAGGCCGAGACGGCCTTCCGTCGCCGCGCGGCCGACTATTTCCGGCGGCTCGCCGGCCCGGAGCCCCCGGACCCCCGCCCGGCGCCCGGGAGGATCTGGGCCGACCTCGACGGGGAGGACGGCTCCGGCCGGCTGGACCGGCGGGTGGCCATCCTCGAGGAAGCGGCGGCCAGCGACCCCCGCCTGGGCCGGGCGCTCCTCGATTGGCGCCTGTCGTCCGGGCCGCTTGACCCTCCCGAAGAGACGGCCTGCCGTCTCGGCCGGCTGGCGGGCACGGCGGACCACATCCTCCGGGCTGGAGCCGAGGCCGCCCGGGCGCGCGGCGCCTTCGCCAGCAGCCTGATGGGCTGCCGCGACGAACAGGAACGCCTGGCCGGCTTGGTTTCCCTGGCCGATCTGGCCCGGCTGGGCGCCTGCCGCCTTTGCCGGCTGCTCGAACGCGGGGAGGGGCAGCGGGCCGGCCTCGAATCGGGATCGCTGGGGAAGAGGGCCGAGGCGCTGGCCGCGGAGATGCGCGCGGCGGCGCGGGGCCTGCTCGGGGACGATTGGGCGGCCGGGCATCTGGCCGCCGACGATCCCCCTCCCGGCCGGTAAAGGAGAACATCATGAAGATCGAAACCATCTACCGCCGGGCCGTGGCGGCCGGCATCGCCAACGATCCGCGCGGTCCCGAGGCCGTAGGCAAGCTCCTCGAAGAGGAGAAGGCCAAGGCCGAGAAGATGACCGCGGACGAGAAGGACGCCTGGGAGGCGGACCGGCTGTTCAATCCCTACGCCGACACCCGTATCCTGGCCGGGGACCCGGCCGCCGAGGCCCGAAAGGCCATTGTCGGCATCGACATGGACGCCTCCGAGGTCCTGCTGGCCCATACTCTCAACCGGGACCGGGCCGCCGGCATCGACCTCGTCATCGCCCATCATCCGCAGGGGACGGCGCTTGCCCGGCTGGCCGAGGTCATGCGCGTCCAGGCCGACATGCTGGCCCTCATGGGCGTCGGCATCTCGGTCGCCGAACAGCTGCTGGAGAAGCGGATGGGCGAGGTCGAGCGGCGCCTCCTGCCCGGCAACCACGGCCGGTCCGTGGACGCCGCCCGGCTGCTCGGGCTGCCGCTGATGTGCCTGCATACGCCGGCCGACAACTGCGTCAACACCTTCCTCGACCGGCTCTTCACCCGGGATAAGCCGGCGCGGCTGAAGGACCTGATCGAGCTCCTCCGGAAAATCCCGGAATACCGGGCCGCCGCCGGCCGGAATGCCGGGCCGCGGATCGTCAGCGGCGCCGAGTCGGCCCGCTGCGGCCGGATCTCGGTCGAGATGACCGGCGGGACCGAGGGCGCCAGGACGATCTACGACTCCTACGCCGCCGCCGGCGTGAGCACGATTGTCAGCATGCACATCAGCGAGGAGGCCCTGGAGAACGCCAAGAAGGCCAACCTGAACATCGTCCTGGCCGGCCACCTCTCGAGCGACACGCTGGGCCTGAACCTGCTGTTCGACGAGATCGAGCGGGAGGAGCGGCTGGAGTTCGTCGGCGTGTCGGGGTTCGTCCGGACGCGGGCCGCCGAGCGAAGGCCTTAAACGGCAGGCGCGGATCTTACCGGCCGGGGGAGGAGACCCGGCGCTCTTGTGAACGGTCGAGGCTAGAGCCCGCGGTAGTGGCCCTGGGCCCCCAGGGTCGCGATCCAGCGGGCGAAGGCCCGGGCGTCCTCGAGGTCGCCGGCGTCGGGATGGGTGGCCGCCGAGGCGGCCATGTCGGTCCAGGCCTCGTGCTCGGGCGACTGCGTCAGGATCTCGAGGGCCTTCAACGACACCTTGCCCCGGCACGAGAACGTGCCGATCAGCCTGGCCTTGGCCACGAGGATGGAGGCGTATTCCAGGGCTTCGCGGGACAGGCGGCTGCCCGTGACGGAGCCGTGGGTCGAGAACAAAGCGACCTTCTTGCCCTCGGGGATGGACTTGAGGAAGACCTCGACCGGATAGGGGACGCTGTGGGCATGGACCGGGAAGCCGGCGAAGACGATCTGGTAAGGAGCGGGATCGCCCGCCTCGGCCATCGGCCGGAGGACCTTGTCCCCGGGCAGGGCCTCGTAGATGGCTTCGGCGACGGCCTTGGTGTTTCCCGTGCGGCTGAAGTAGGTGACGAGCGTCTTGGCCATCGCGGCGGTCCTTTCGGCGAGCGGTGCTTCCGCTATTCTGCCAGAATCCCGCCGAAAATGCCAACCGTCAGGCGCCGGCCGGCAGCTCGAGGGTGACCGTCGTGCCCCGGCCGGGCCGGCTCTCAACCCGGACGGCGCCGCCGTGCTCTTCGATGATCTTCTTCGTGATCGGCAGGCCCAGCCCGGTCCCGGCGTCCTTGGTGGAGAAATAAAGGTCGAAGATCCGGGCGGCGGTCTCGGGGCTCATGCCCGCCCCGGTGTCGCTGACGGTGACGACGAAGCGGTCGCCGCGACGGCCGACGCGGACCGCGACCTCGCCCCGGGCCCCGATGGCCTCGACGGCGTTGGCCACGACGTTGCGGAAGGCGGTCTTGAGCTTGCCCGCGTCGCCCCGGGCCAGGAAGTCGTCGCCTTCGGCGGCCAGCGCGATGCGGATGCGCTCGGCCAGCAGCCGGCGGTAGGGATCCAGGACCTCCTCGAGCACCCGCCGCAGGTCTACGGGCTCCTTGCGGACGGTCGTGTCCCGGGCGATCTCCATGAATTCCGTGGCGATGCGGCGCAGGTTCTCGACCTCGCCGACGATGTAGGACATGGACTCCCGGAGGGCCTTGTCGAAGTCGCCGCGCCGGTCCTCGTAGACCTTGAGGACATGCTCGGCCGACAGCTGGATGGGCGTCAGGGGGTTCTTGATCTCATGGGCGACCTTGCGGGCCATCTCGGTCCAGGCCACCTTCTTGCTCATCTCGGCCAGCTCCTGCTCGTGGGTCCGGAGGTTGCGGACCATGGTGTTGAAACCGTCGATGAGGGTCATCATCTCGTCGCGGGAGCGATGGTCGATCCGGACCTCGAGGTTGCCCAGGCCGACCTCCCGGGTGCCGGCCAGGAGCTTGCGCACGGGGACGATGATCATGCCCTTGATGCCGCGGGAGAAGACGAGGACCAGGACGACGAAGAAGGCCGATAGGACGACCAGGAACTCGACGGTCTCCCGGGTGGCCCTGTCGAGCTGCTGCCGCTCGAACGGGAAGGGCAGGGAGATGAAGAGCGTCGAGGTCCCGGACGCGTAAGGCACGGTCAGGGTCTGGAACGAATAGTTGCCCAGCCGGGTCCGGCGGACGGTATAGGGCTTGCGGCCGTAGACCAGGTCGCGGTAGGCCTCGCCGTCGATGATGTCCGGCAGCAGGCCGCTTTCGAAGAACTCGCGCCGGCTCGAGGCGCTGACCACGCCGTCCTGATAAAGGATGACATCGCTCGACAGCGTCTCGCTGATCCAGAAGGCCAGGTCCTCCTGCGTGGACGGGGCCGGCGAGAGCTCGGTGCCCTGGATGTTGCTGAAAGCCTCCATCAGCCCCTGGGCGTAGGTGGCATGGACGGCGGAGTCCTCGACGAACTGCTCGGTGAAAAGGCGGTCGAAGAGGTTCCGGGTGAAGACGGTGAAGAGGAGCAGGGGCACCACGGCCACCGCCAGGAAAGCGGCGTAAACGCGGCTCGAGAACGACCAGAACGGCCGTCGCAGCGAGGCCCGGCCCCGGGCCAGCGCGGCCACGGCGGCCGTGAGCAGGGCCGCGGCCAGGCCGAGGAAGAAGAAGCGGAGGAAATCGACGGTCCGGGTGCGAAGGTTCTTGCGCGGCGCGAACAGACTGTAGACCCGGCCGCCCGACCGGAAGAGGTAGGCGTCGTAGACCGTGCCGCCCTCGCGGAAGACCGTCCAGAACGGAGTCGCCGCGTCCTTCAGACGCCCCAGGTCGGCCGCGGCCAGGCTGGCGGTCAGCTTGCCGGGGTTGAACAACGACCGGCCCTGGAGGTCGAAGATCTCGAAGCCGAAGTCGATCTGGCCCAGCGCCGGCAGGGAATCGGTCCGCATCACCTCGAAATAGGGGTTGGCGGAGTAGAGGAAGGGCAGCATCTCAGGATCGAGGGAAACGTAGAGGAGGACCCGGCCGATAGGCGAACCGGCTTCGGTGAAGTCCCGGTAGCCGACGAGGAAGTCCTTCTCACGGCCGATGAAGGTCTGGGCATGGGGAACGATGGCCCAGGTCGTCGAGGCGGGCAGGACCGGAGCGCCGCCGAGGAATTTGGGCACGTTGAGCGAGAAACGGCTGTAGAGCTCGCCCTCGGCGTCGCGGATCTCCAGGCTCGAGTACCAGTTGGCCCGGGCCACGGGCGTGCCTTCCCAGAGGTCCTGGGCCAGCGTTTCCTTGTCCTTGGGGTCCTTGAGGTAGGCCGAGAGACGGGCCTCGTTGCGGTCGAGCACGGGCAGGGATTCCTCGATGAGGAACCGGGCCCAGCCGGCCTGGCTCTGGACGGTGTGGGCGACGGTCGTTTCGAGCAGGCGGCGGGTCCGGATGACGTCCAGGCCGTCGACCGAACGGGCCAGCCAGAGCGAGGCGATGACCAGGCCGGCCAGCCAGACCTCGCGCCGCCGCGCGAGGGCCGGCCGGACGGCGACCGCGAAGACGCAGGCCGCGAGGACGGCGCCGATCGCCGCGAGAAGGAGCCCGGGCCGCGGCCCCGAGGCCAGGACGGCCGCGGCCGCGGCCAGGCCGGAGGCCAGGGCGCCGGTCCAGGCCGTCCGCCGGTCCCGGAAGGCCAGCCGGAAAACGACGGCCAGGACGAGCAGGGCCGCGACCAGGGCGGCGAACAGTCCCAGCTGCAAGGCCAGGCGGGCCAGGTCGAAATCCCAGCGCAGCACCGAGAGGTTGGAATTGAAGACGACCAGGCGGCAGACTTCCCGCAGGGCCAGGAAGGTCCCGGCGGCGCCCGCGGCGGCGACGAGATGGGCCAGGACGGCCAGCGGGAGCGACGAACGGCCCGGCCGGCCTTCGGTCCGCGGAAAAGCCAGCGAAGCGGCGCAGGCCGCCAGGCCGAGCCCGGCCAGGGCGGTCAGGAAGATATCGATGGGCGAGCCGGTCAGGCCGGCCCATGAAGCGAAGCCGGCCACGGAAGGCTTGAACAGGGCCAGGGACTGGAGCCGTTCGAGCCGGCCGAGCGGCAGCGCCAGGAGCCGTGTCGCCGCGAGCAGGCCGGCGCCCAGGACGGCCGGCGGGAGGGCGTGCCGCCGCAGGAAGCCGGGCGAGGACCAGAAGAAGGCCAGCCCGGCGACGGCGGCCATGATGAGGGCGAGCAGGGCCGCCAGGTTCAGGCCTTCCCGGGCGGCCGAGAGCCGCGAGGTCAGGGACGGCGAGGCCAGGGTGACCGTGGCCGTGATGCGCCCGACCTCGTTCCGGAGCGGGAAGTAGAGGGTCTGGATCTCGTTCTTCTGCCGGGACTGGCTCGGGAACTCGTCGCCGTGGCGGGCGAAGAACTCCTCGTAGCCGGCGATGTCGTCGCGGAAGTCCCAATAGTCCACGGTCATCTCGAAGGGCGGGGCCGGACGCAGGGCGTTGTACTCGCGGATATAGGACGATCGGACGGGAGGGATGAAGGCCAGCCGGGAGAAGTGGAAAACCATGCGGCCGCCCTCGATCGGCTGCAGGGCGACCAGATAGACGGAGGCCTTGGACTTGACCAGGACCGAGCCGCCGTCGCGCCCGTGCTCCCGGAGGGCCTCCGGGTCCCACTGGCTCTCGGGACTCAGGACGTTGCCGTACCAGGCCAGGACGTCCCCGTCGCCGCCGGTCAGGGCGGCGCCCTCGTTCTCCGGGTCGAGGCCGCTCGACCGGAATAGGGTGACGAAATCCGCCGCCGCGGCGGGCAGCGCGGCCCCGGCGAACCGGGACCTGCGGGCCGCGAGCGCGTCCAGCCGGCCGGAGAACTCCCGCCGGGTCCGGACGGCCTGGCGGCGCAGCGAAGCCAGACTGCGGGCGTCGAAATTGCGGGACAGGAATCCCGGCAGGAGGAGCGAGAGGACGCCGGCGAGCAGGGCCGCCGCGAGCGCCCCGACGGCGACGACCGGGAGGGGGCCGGGGCGCCGGGGCCGGGTCGCGGCCATCAGCGTCTCTCCGCCCGGATCTCGACGATGCGGGGGACGCCGAGCGGCCCCGCGGCGCCGGAGGCGGAGGCGGCGACGAAGATATACAAGCGGAGCGAATAGGAGGCCCCCGTCCGCTCGTTGCGGAAGGACCAGCGGGCCCGCAGGATGCCCCCGGGCCCGCCGGGCAGCGAGGACATCCGGGGATCGATCGTGAACTCGGTCGTCCGGAAGGTCGCGAAGTAGCGGCGAAAGACGAGACAGGTCTGGTCGGGGGAGAGCTGGTCGGCCAGGGAAAACGGCTCGGGCAGGGAGACGGGAATGGCCCCGTCGGTCGCCAGGACCTGGCGGAGGATGGCCGGCGAGCTCTGAAGAAAGGCCGTTTGGATCCGGGCGGCGACCGGGGTCGGGAACGACAGCAGCAGGGTCAGCGGCAGGAGATGAAAGGCGACCACGGCGGCGTCACCGTCTCAGCACGGCACCTGCCGGAGCGATCCGCGGGGATGTCTCCGGCCGGGCCGTCGGCCTGAGGAGTTCAGGCGTCCTTCTTGGGCTCGGCTTCCTGCTCGAGCTTCCTGGTCCGCTTGGCGTCCTTGATGCTGCTGATGCCGGCGATGAGGCAGATGAAGCCGCCGAAGAACAGGATGGGCGGGACGAACCCGAGGACGACGGCGAAGAAGGCGGCGCGGAAGGTGGCGGAAAAGACGACCAGGGCCAGGCCGCCGGCCATGGCGACGATGCCGCCGACAACGGCGATGATCTTGCCCATGTGGGACCTCCCTAGGGACTTTGGATTCGGCGCGGATTATAACAGAGCCCTCGCCGGCCCGTCAACGCCGCGCGGTGGCCAGCGGTCCGCCGTTCCGCTAGAATAGCGGGGGAGTCCGGCACGGGATTCCCGAAAGGAGCGGCCGACCGGCCATGGGCCTCAAGGGCGTCATCTTCGACCTCGACGGCACGGTCGTCGAGAACGACTACGACTGGCCCGGCATCCGCAGGGAGCTGGGCACGGGGGAGATGTCCATCCTGGCCTACCTCGACGCCCTGGTCGAGCCGGAGCGGTCGGCCAAGTGGGCCATCCTCGAGGGCCACGAGGCCCGGCAGACCGAGGCCTCCGTCCTGCGCCAGGGGTTCAGCGGGCTCCTGGAGCGGCTGCGGGCCCGCGGCCTGGCCGTGGCCCTGGTCACGAACAACTCCCGCAAGAACGCGGAGTACCTGCTGGGCAAGTTCGGCCTGGCCTTCGACTGCGTCATCACGCGGGAGAGCGGCCTCTGGAAGCCTTCCGGGGCGCCGTTCCTCGAGGTCCTGCGGACGCTCGGCCTGGGGCCGGCGGAGGTCGGGGTGGTCGGGGACACGCGCTTCGATGTCCTGGCCGCCCTCGACGCCGGGATCGAGGCCATCTATCTCCTGTCGAACGAGCCGGAGCGCTTCCTCGGCTATCCCGTCAAGATCGTCCCTTCCATCGAGGCCCTGGCTAGGGTTATCTGCAGATAGCTTTGCTTGTCCTTGATTTCCGGCCGGTGATTGGCCAGAATGGACGGGACTCCAATCCGCGAGGTTCACGATGGCCGAAGACAAGCTGCTCCTCATCCCCGGCCCGAGCCCGGTCGTGCCGCGCATCCTCGAAGCCCTGGCCCTGCCGACCGTCTCCCACGTCGGGCCGGACATGGTCCGCGACCTGGCCGAGGCCTGCGAGAACCTCAAGAGGATCGTCTTCTGCGACAACGGCGAGCCCTTCATTGTAGCCGGCGCGGGGACGCTGTCCATGGAGATGGCCCTGGTCAACACGGCCGGCGCGGCCGACCGCGTCCTGGTCGTGTCTCAGGGCTATTTCGGCGACCGCATGGCCCAGATCTGCCGGGCTTTCGGGATCGAACACGACGTCCTCGAGTGCGAGTGGGGCCGGGCCGTCACCCCGGGCGAGCTCGAGCGGCGGATCAAGTCCAGGAGCTACAACGTCGTCGTCTGCACCCATGTCGACACCGCGACCGGCGCCTGCGCCCCGGTCGAGGAATACGCCCAGGTCCTGAGCCGGACCGGGGCGATCTTCATCGTCGACGGGGTCTGCGCCACGGGCGGCATCCCGGAGCGCATGGACGCCTGGGGGATCGACGTCGTCCTGACCGCGGCCCAGAAGTGCCTGGGCACGCCGCCCGGCCTGACGCTCTGCGTGTTCTCCGAGGCGGCCATGGAGAAGCGCCGCGGCCTGGCCTCGATCCCGGCCTACTATTCCGACATCCTGCTCTGGCTGCCGGTCATGCGCGATCCCGCGAAATATTTCTCGACGCCCTGCGTCAACGAGATCCGGGCCTTCGCCGAGGCGACCCGCATCGTCATCGAGGAGGGGATCGAGGAGCGCTTCGAGCGCCACGAACTCTACGCCGGCGCGGTCCGGGCCGGCCTGGCGGCCCTCGGCTTCTCTTTCTTCACCGATCCGCGGTTCGCGGCGGCCACGCTCTCGGTCGTCCGCTACCCGGACGGCGTCGAGGACAAGGCCTTCCGGGCCGGCCTGTACGCCCGCGGCGTCGTCGTCGCCGGCGGGCTCGGCCCCACGGCCGGGCGGGTCTTCCGCATGGGGCACATGGGCAACCTGACCTCGGCCCAGGTCCGCCTGGCCATAGACGCGGTCGAGGCGACGCTGGCCGGGCTGGGCCGCCCGGTCGAGGCGGGGTCCGGGCGCCGGGCCGTCGACGCCGTCCTCAAGGCCTGATCCGGAGGCACCGCGTGAGCCCAAGCCAGGTCTACATCGTCCGGGCCGCCGGCCGCGAGCCGGCCGAGACCGTGGCCGGCAAGGTCCGGACGGCGTATCGGGCCACCGGCTTCAATGACCGGCTGGCCGAGGGCGATTTCGCGGCCCTCAAGATCCACTTCGGCGAGAACAACAACACGGGCTACATCAAGCCCGCCTGGCTTGCCGGCCTGATCGGGGACGTCCGGCAGAAGACCGCGCACGCCTTCCTGACCGACTCCAACACCCTCTACGTCGGCCGCCGCTCGAATTCCATCGACCATCTGCGGCTGGCCTGGTCGCACGGCTTCACGCCGGAAGCGACCGGGCTGCCGGTCATCATCGCCGACGGCCTCATCGGCCGCGACAAGCTGGAGCCCCGGAGCGTCCAGGCGCGCACGGCCTCCTCCAAGATCGCCGGCGCCATCCTCGACTCGGACGCCCTCATCGGCCTGGCCCACGTCACCGGCCACGTCCAGACCGGCCTCGGCGCGGCCATCAAGAACATCGGCATGGGCTGCGCCTCCAGGGCCGGCAAGCTCGACCAGCATTCCGTGACCCGCCCCCGCGTCAATGCCAAGCAGTGCCGCGACTGCGGCGTCTGCCTGTCCTTTTGCCCCGCCGCGGCCATCGTCCAGGCCGAGGGCTGCGTGGTTATCGAGCCGGCCAAGTGCATCGGCTGCGGCGAATGCCTGGTCGTCTGCAAGGCCGGGGCCATCAAGATGAAATGGGACGAGGATTCGCGGTGCCTCCAGGAGAAGATGGCCGAGTACGCCCATCGCGTCCTGTCGCATTTCCAGGGCAAGGCCGTCTTCATCAATGTGCTCATCCATGTGACCAGGGACTGCGACTGCATGGCCCGGAACCAGAAGCCGATCGCCGACGACATCGGCGTCCTAGCTTCGCTCGACCCGGTGGCCATCGACCAGGCCGCGGCCGACCTCCTGATCGCCCAGGCCGGGGGGGGGGACCCCCTGCGCGCCGGGTACGACATCGACTGGTCGGACCAGCTGGCCCACGGCGAGGCGATCGGGCTCGGGAGAAGGGCCTATACCCTGGTCGAGATCTCCTGATCCGCGGCTCCACGGCCGCGGCGGGATCAGGCCTGCCGGCGCAGGTGGGGCATGAAGACGGCCAGGCCGGCCGCCGCCGCGAGCATGAGCCCCGCCCCGATGAGCACGGCGGCCCGCTGGCTGAGATGCTGGGCCGCCAGGCCGATCCAGAGCGCTCCGAGAGGCATAAACCCGAAGAAGACCAGGGTGTAGACGCCCATGATCCGGCCTCGCAGGGAGTCGGGGGAATGGGTCTGGACCAGGGCGTTGGACATGTTGAAGATCAGGACCTGGGCCAGGCCGGCGCCGAAGACGAGGACGAGCGAGAGCGGCGTCCAGCGCACCAGCGCGAACAGGGCGGCCATAATGGGCAGGGCGAACGTTCCGAAGGTCAGGAGCTTGCCCCGGAAGCGGAAACGGCCGAGCGAGGCGATGAGCAGGGCGGCTATGAGCGCGCCCAGGCCGCGGGCCGATTGGAGGAAGCCGTTGGTCTTGGCGTCGCCGTGGAGGACATTGACCGCCCAGGCGGGGAAGATCGTGACGAACGAGACGCCGAACAGGCTGACCAGGCCGAGCAGGCCGATGATCGTCCGGATGAGCGGGTGATGGGCGACGTACTTGAGGCCGTTGCGGAGGTCGGCCAAGACCGACGACGCCGCGGCCGGCGGCGTGAACGGCGCCAGGGTCATCCGCCGCAGGGCGAAGATCACGGCGATGAAGCTGGCGCCGTTGACGGCGAAGCACCAGCCCGGACCGAAAAAGCCGTAGATCAGGCCGCCCGCCGCCGGCCCGATGGCCATGGCCGAGTTGAACATGGCCGCGTTAAGGGCGATGGCGTTGGTCATGTCCTCCCGGTCGACCATCTCCAGGACGAAGGATTGGCGGGCCGGGGCGTCGAAGGCGTTGGCCGTCCCGAGCAGGAAGGCCATGATCAGGATGTGCCAGGGCCGGATCCAGTGCAGGAACGTCAGGGCGGCGACTCCGAAGGCCAATCCCATCATGACCGACTGGGTGATGATCAGCACTCTCCGCCGCGGCACGCGGTCGGCGATGACCCCGGCGTAGAGCATGAACAGCCAGGTCGGGACGCCGGAGACGAAGCCGACCAGGCCGAGGTAGGCCGGCGATTTGGTCAATTCGAAGATGAGGAAGCCCATGGCCGTCGATTCCATCCAGGTCCCGAAGAGCGAGACGATCTGGCTCCAGAACCAGAGGCGATAGTTCCGGTAGCGGAGGGCGGTGAAGGTCTGGCTCCAGCTCATCTGCCGCCGCAGGCCGAGGATCCGGCCTAGCAATCCCGGACGGGGGAGCGGCGGCGGGGCGGACAGGTGGTCCCGGCTCATCGGCTTTTTCGCGCCTTCCGGTCCGCTCCCTAAAGGACCTCTTCGCTCTCCGGCGTCCAAGCCGGATCGACGATACAGAGGAAGGCCAGCCGGGAGGTGCCGATATTCTCTATGAACTGGATCTCGCCCGGCGGGATGCAGACGGCCTGGCCCGCCGCGATCTCGGCCAGCTCGCCTCCGACATGCATGCGGCCCCGGCCCTCGAGAATGTAGTAGACCTCGGAGACCGTCAGGCGATGGGGGAGGGTCGCCGCCCCGGGCCCGACCTCGGCGTGGGCCAGGCTGTAGCGTATAGGCAGGGGCTCGCGGACCGGGTTCAGGAGCTCTTTCAGGAAGGAGGCGTCGCCGGCCCGGAATCCGGCCTCGTCATCGAGCGTTTTGATGATCATGGGCGAAGGGTCACGAAGAATCGGGGAGGTGGGATTTGAACCCACGACCCCAGCGTCCCGAACGCTGTGCGCTAGCCAGGCTGCGCTACTCCCCGACGTGAGGGGCGTATTATACACATTTCCGCGGCGAATGGAAAGGGCCGGACGCGATCTTCGCGATATTGACGCCGGGCCGTCCTTATTGTAAGAAGGGAAGACCGCACGTTCGGGAAAAGGAGGACCGCATGCGTCTTCGTTATTGGCTGCCTGTGGCATTGACCTTCGTCCTGGTCCTGGGAGCGAGCTCGGGTTGGGCCGGCCAGGAGAAGCCGGTAAAGCCGGCCGACATCGCCGGCGTCTGGGAGATGACGATCCAATCGCCCGAGGGCGACATGACGGGCGACGCGACCTTCGTCCAGGAAGGCGATAAATTCAAGTTCGCCATGGCCGGGCCGCAAGGCTTCGATCTGGCCGGCGAGGGCACGGTCAAGGGCCAGGAGATCGAATGGTCCGTGACCCTGGCCGGCCCGCAGGGCGAATTTATCCTCACGTACAAGGGCAAGGTCGAGGGCGAGACCATGGCCGGCGACGTCCAGGCCGGCGATTTCGGCGCTTTCCCCTGGACTGCGAAGAAAAAGAAATAGGCCGGTCCGCTCTCCGTCCCCGGCCGCGCCGGGGCCGTTTGTGCCCCGCCGCGGCGTGATAGTATAATAGCGGCTCGCATTCCCGTTCATCGTCCGGAGGATCATCAGCATGGCGGAATGGTGGCATCTCTCGACCGACGAGGTCGTTCGGGACCTGGGCACGGACGCCCGCGCCGGCCTGGCCTCGGCGGCCGCGGCCGATAAGCTCCGGGCGATCGGGCCGAACGAGCTCCAGGAAAAGAAAGGCCGGGGCCCCCTGGCCATCTTCTTCGACCAGTTCAAGAGCCTCATGATCGTTGTCCTTCTGGCCGCCGCGGCCATCTCGGCGTTCCTCGAGGAGGGGCTGGTCGACGCTCTGGCCATCCTGGCCATCGTCATCCTCAACGCCGTCCTAGGCCTCGTTCAGGAATACCGGGCGGAGAAGAGCCTGGCCGCCCTGCGGCGGCTCTCGGCCCCGAACTCCAAGGTCATCCGGGACGGGACCGCCCAGGTCGTCCCGGCCCGGGAACTCGTCCCCGGCGATCTCATCGAGATCGAAGCCGGCGATCACATCCCGGCCGACAGCCGCGTTCTCTGGCACACGTCCAACTTCGCCGTCCAGGAGGCCAGCCTGACCGGCGAGTCGACGCCCGTCTCCAAGACCGATATCGCCCTCGAAGAACGGGATATCCCCCTGGCCGAGCGGGCCAACATCGTCTACCTGGGGACGGCCGTCGTCGCCGGCAAGGCCCGGGCCGTAGTCGTCGAGACGGGCATGTCGACCGAGCTCGGCCGCATCGCCGGGCTCATCCAGGGCATCCGCAAGGAGACGACCCCGCTGCAGAGGAAGCTCGAGCAGTTCAGCAGGATGCTCATCTACCTCTGCTTCGTCCTGGTCGCCATCGTCTTCGTCCTGGAGATCCTGCGCGGCGGCAAGGTCCTGGACATGTTCCTGACCTCGGTCAGCCTGGCCGTCGCGGCCATCCCCGAGGGCCTGCCGGCCGTCGTGACCATCGCCCTGGCCCTCGGCGTCCAGCGCATGGTCCGGCGCCATGTCCTCATCCGCAAGCTGCCCTCGGTCGAGACGCTCGGCTGCGCCACGGTCATCTGCTCGGACAAGACGGGCACCCTGACCAGGAACGAGATGACCGTCCGGGCCGTCTGGACGTCGCGGGCCGTCTTCGAGGTGACCGGCACGGGCTACGAGCCCGCCGGCGAGTTCCGCACCCCGGCCGGCCCGGTCGACCCCGGCTCGCACCCCGACCTTCTCAAGACCCTGACGGCGGGCGTCCTCTGCAACAACGCCCAGCTCGCGGTCAAGGACGGGAAGACGGTCGTCTTCGGCGACCCGACCGAGATCGCCATCCTCAGCGCCGCGGCCAAGGCCGGGATCTGGAAAGGCGAGGAAGAGGGCGATTACGAGATGGTCGAGGAGCTGCCCTTCGACTCCGAGCGCAAGAAGATGAGCATCGTCCGCCGGGCCGACCAGGAGCTGACGGCTTTCACCAAGGGCGCGCCCGACCTCCTGGTCAGGGACTGCAGCCGCATCCTCGAGGACGGCGCCGAGCGCCCGCTCACGGCGGCCGATCTCGAGCGCATCATGAAGGCCAATGACGGCTTCTCCGACCAGGCCCTGCGCGTTCTGGCCGTGGCCTACCGCAACCTCGAGGAGGAGCCGCACGCCTATTCCGCCGAGACGATCGAGCGCGACCTGACCTTCGCCGGGCTGGTGGCCATGATCGACCCGCCCCGCCCCGAGGTCCGGGAGGCCATGGCCAAGTGCCGGACCTCGGGCATCCGGACGGTCATGATAACCGGCGACCACCGCAACACGGCCGTGGCCATCGCCCGCGAGCTCGGCTTCTACGGCCCGGAGGCCCGGGCCCTGACCGGCGAGGACGTCGACGGCCTCAGCGATGAGGACCTCGACGCCGCCGTCGAGAGCGTGGCCGTCTACGCCCGCGTCTCCCCGGAGCACAAGCTGCGGGCCGTGCGGGCCTGGCGGCGGCGGGGCCAGATCGCCGCCATGACCGGCGACGGCGTCAACGACGCGCCGGCCGTCAAGGAGGCCGACATCGGCGTGGCCATGGGCATCACCGGGACGGACGTGACCAAGGAAGTCTCGGACATGGTCGTCACCGACGACAACTTCGCCTCGATCGTGGCCGCCGTCGAGGAAGGCCGGGGGATCTACGACAACATCCGCAAGTTCATCCACTTCCTGCTGTCCTGCAACCTGGGCGAGATCCTGGTCATGTTCGTCACGGCCCTGATCGGCCTGCCGGTGCCGCTGCTGCCCATCCAGCTCCTCTGGGTCAACCTGGTGACGGACGGCCTGCCGGCCCTGGCCCTGGGCGTCGATCCCGTCGATCCGAAGATCATGGAGCGGCCGCCGCGACGGCCCGACGAGCCGGTCATCACCGGCGCCCGGGGCTGGCTCATCGGCATCCAGGGGGTCCTCATCGCGGCCTGCAGCCTGGCCGCCTTCCTCTTCGTGCTCCTCTACGAGAAGGAGGACATCGCGACGGCCCGGACCGCGGCCCTGGCCACCCTGGCCTGCAGCCAGCTCTTCCACGCTTTCAACTGCCGGAGCATGCGCGACTCCCTCTTCAAGCTCAGGATCCTGACCAATCCCCAGCTCGTCGGAGCCACGCTGCTATCCTTCGCTCTCCAGATCTCCGTCATCTACCTGCCCTTCCTCCAGCCGGTCTTCAAGACCCGGGCCCTGAGCCCGCTCGACCTGGGGGTGATGTTGCTCTTCTCGTCCCTGCCGCTCTGGATCATGGAGATCGTCAAGGCCCTCAACAGGCGATTCAAGCTTTATACGCTTTATTAAAGAACGGGGACGGACCCCGAAGGAGGCACTTATGAACAAGCTATCCCGCATCCTGGCGTTCGCGGCCCTGGCCCTGGCCCTGACCTTCACGGCCGGCGCCGACGAGGGCATGTGGATGCCCCATCAGATGAAGGACCTCAACCTCAAGGCCCAGGGCCTGCGGATGGACCCGGGCGAGCTCTACAAGAAGGACGGCACCGGCCTCATGAGCGCTGTGGTCAACCTCGGCGGCGGCACGGGCGAGTTCGTCAGCGCCGAGGGCCTCGTCCTGACCAACCACCACGTCGCCTACGGCGCCATCCAGAGGGCCTCCAGCAAGGAGAAGGACTACATCACCGACGGCTTCCTGGCCCGGACCCGGGCCGAGGAGATCCCGGCCCAGGGCTACCAGGTCGGCGTCCTCCTCGGCTACGAGGACGTGACGGCCAAGGTCAACGCCTGCTTCAAGCCCAAGATGACGCCGCGCCAGCGCTACGACGCCTTCGACAAGGTCCAGAAAGACCTCGTCGCCGCCGGCGAAAAGGCCGGGACGGACCTGCGCTGCACCCTGGCCTCGATGTACAGCGGCAACGCCTACTACCTCTACACCTTCAAGCAGATCCGCGACGTCCGGCTCGTCTACGCTCCGCCCCAGGACCTGGGGAACTTCGGCGGCGAGACCGACAACTGGATGTGGCCCCGCCACACCTGCGACTTCTCCTTCCTGCGGGCCTACGTCGCGCCCGACGGGACGGCGGCCGATTACAGCCCCTCGAACGTCCCCTACAAGCCCAAGGTCTGGCTGAAGGTCTCCCTGGAAGGTTTCAAGGAGGGCGACTTCACCTTCGTCATGGGCTACCCGGGACGGACCTACCGCAACTACGCCCTGGCCGAGCTCAAGGCCGACCAGGAGAACATGGCCCAGAGGATCAAGGACACCCAGGACCTCATCGCCTTCTACGAGGCCGCCGGCAAGGCCGACAAGGAGGTCGAGATCCGCTATGCCTCGCTCGTTAAGGGCCTCTACAACGGCCTGAAGAACCGGCAGGGCAAGCTCGAGGGCTTCGTCAAATACGATCTCGTGGCCAAGAAGGCGGCCCAGGAGAAGGAGCTCCTCGACTGGATCGCGGCCGATCCCGCGCGGGCGAAAAAGTACGGCGCTGCGCCGGCCGCCCTCGAGGCCTTCCAGGCCCGCCAGAAGGCCTTCGGGGCCAGGACGGAGCTGCTGAACGGGGTCATCGGCGGCTCGACCATCATGTCCCAGGCCTACAACATCCTGCGGGCCGTGACCGAGATCCAGAAGCCCGACAAGGACCGCGAAGCGGCCTTCCAGGAGCGGAACCTGCCCCGCTTCAAGCAGGGCCTGCAGCTGGCCGAGCGGGGCTACGTCTTCGCCACGGACCGGGAGCTGCTGAAGTGGACGCTCAACCGGCTCAAGGCCTCCCATCCCGACGCGGCCGCCTGGCCGGCGTCGCTCCGCGGGCTGGCCGCCGGCTCCGAAGCCGACGTGGCCGCCCGGGTGGACGCCATGTACGCCAAGACGACGCTGGGCGATCCGGCCAAGAGGCTCGAGCTCGTCGGGCTCAAGCCGGCCGGGCTGGCCGCGATCGACGACCCGTTCCTCAAGATCGCCGCCGGCATGGAGCAGGAGATCAAGGGCGTTCGCGAGGAGAGCAAGGGCTTCTCCCGCGAGGGCGCCGACCTGAAGATGGCCTACGAAGCGGCCATCCTGGAGATGAGGAAAGGCACCTATCCGCCCGACGCCAACGGCACCATCCGCTTCACCTACGGCCCCGTCCTGGGCTACCAGCCCAGGGACGCCGTCGCCTACCTGCCGCAGACGACGGTCAAGGGTGTCATCGAGAAGGACACGGGCGTCTTCCCGTTCAAGGTGCCGGCCAAGATCAAGGACCTCTGGAAAGCCAGGGACTTCGGCCCCTACGCGGACGCCCGGCTCGGCGACGTCCCGTCCTGCTTCCTGAACACGACCAACGTCACCGGCGGCAATTCCGGCTCGCCGACGTTCAACGCCAAGGGCGAGCAGATCGGCATCATCTTCGACATGACCTACGAGAGCGTCATCGGCGACTACTACATCATCCCCGAGCTGCAGCGCTCGATCAGCGTCGATCTCCGCTACGTGCTCTGGGTGACCGACAAGTTCTCCGGCGCCGGCCACATCGTCCGGGAGATGGGCCTGGCGGGGAAGTGATGCTGGGCCGCCGTCCGGTCCTCGGCCTGGCCGGGCTGGTCATTTTCGCCGGGGCGGCGGCCGTCGCCTGCCGCCCGGCCCCCGGGGGGCCTTCGCCCGCGGGCCCGCGGGCCGAGCTCAGCCGCTCGGAGATCCTTGACCGGATCAAGGGCGGCTGGGCCGGCCAGGTCATCGGCTGCACCTTCGGCGGCCCGACGGAGTTCCGTTTTCCCGGGGCCATGATCGCCGACTACCAGCCCATCCCCTGGGATGCGGGCATCGTGGCCCGGCGCTTCGAGCGCTCGCCCGGCCTCTACGACGACGTCTACATGGACCTGACCTTCCTCGAGGTCATGTCCCGGGAAGGGATCGACGCGCCGGCGGCCCGGCACGCCCAGGCCTTCGCCCGCGCCGCTTACCCCCTCTGGCACGCCAACCAGGCGGCCCGCTACAACATCCTGCACGGCCTCCTGCCGCCGGACTCCGGACACTGGAAGAACTCGCCGCACGCCGACGACATCGATTTCCAGATCGAGGCCGACTTCGCCGGCCTGGTCAGCCCGGGCCTGGTCGACGCCGGGGCCGAGATCTGCGACCGCGTCGGCCATATCATGAATTACGGCGACGGCTGGTACGGCGGCGTCTACGTCGCGGCCCTGTACAGCCTGGCCTTCGTCGAGAGCGGCGTCGAGACGGTCGTCGAAAAGGCCCTGGAGGTCCTGCCGCCCGGATCCGGTTTCGCCCGGTGCGTCCGCGACGTCCTGGCCTGCTACCGGGCCGACCCGGAGGATTGGCGGGCGGCCTGGCTGGCCGTCGAGCGCAAGTGGGCGGAGGACGTCGGCTGTCCCGATTTCGTCTTTGATCCCGGCAACATCGACGCCCGGGTCAACGGGGCCTATGTCGTCATCGGCCTGCTCTATGGGCGAGGCGATTTCGGCCGGACCCTCGAGATCGCGGCCCGATGCGGCCAGGACTCGGACTGCAACCCGGCCAGCGCCGGGGGGATCCTGGGGACGATCCTGGGCTACGGGGCCATCCCGGCGCGGTGGCGGGAGCCCCTCAAGGCCATCGAGGACCGCCCCTTTCCCTACACGGACCTGTCCCTGAACGAAGTCTATGAAACGACCCTGCGGCTGGCCCTGGACCTCGTCCGGGCCAACGGCGGAGAGATCGAGGGGGAAACCGTCCGGCTCCCCGGCCGCGGGATCCATCCGGTGCGTTATGAGGTGAGTTTCCCGGGCCACTATCCGGTCGAGCGGCGGCGCCTGGGCGGGACGCTCGAAGCGCCGGCCGAGATCGAGTTCGAGGGCACGGGCTTCGTCCTGGGCGGCGGGCCGTCGAAGATGGCCGCGCCCGGCTCGGACCCCTATGCCTATGAGGTCGAGCTGGCCCTCGACGGCGGGGCGCCGTCGGTCGTCGTCCTGCCGGTCGACGATCTCGTCCGCCGACTCGAGATCGCCTGGGGCTACGGGCTGGCCCGGGGCCGGCACACGCTGGCGCTGAGGCTGTTGAACCCCCGGCCCGGCGAGACCGTCGGCCTGGGCGACCTCATCGTCTACGGCGACAGGCCGGCGGGCCGGAGCTAGTCCGCGGCGCGCCTGGTCCGGCCGCCCGCGGCCGGCGCGATCCCGGTCTTGACCTCGTTTCGCCGACTGTTCTAGAATCACCCCTTGCGTCGCTCCCGTCAAAATCTTTCGCCGAGGAGGCCGAGCGTGAAGACAAGCGGAACCTGGAGCCGGAGATCGTTCATGAAGTCGGTCGGCGCGTTCGGCGCCGCAGCCGCGGCCTTCGATCCGAAGGGGTTGCCGCGCGTCGTGGAGGCCTCCCAGTCGGTCGCCGGGAGGACGCCCGAAGACGTGGCCAAGGACGAGTTCTACTGGCGCGAGATCCAGCTGGCCTTCAAGCTCGACCGCGAGCTCATCAACCTCAACAACGGCTTCACCTGCCCCATGCCCCGGGTGTCGCTGGACTCGACCTTCCGCTACATGGAGATGATCAACATGCTGCCCGTCCACTACCAGGGCATGGTGGCCGGCAACAGCGAGACCCTGCGCCGCCGCATGGCCAACGAATTCGGCTGCGACAAGGAGGAGATGGCCCTGACTCGGGGCGCCAGCGAGGCCCTGCAGATCGCCCAGAACGGCCTCGACCTCAAGGCCGGCGACGAGGTCATCACGACCGAGCAGGATTATCCCCGCATGCTGACGACCTGGGACCAGCGGATGCGGCGCGAGGGCATCAAGGTCACGCGCCTGCAGTTCCCGGTGCCGGCGACCCAGGACTACCTCTACGGCATGTTCGAGAAGGCCGTCACGCCGCGGACCAAGGTCTTCCACTTCACCCACATCACCAACCTCACGGCCCAGCTCTTCCCGGTCAAGCGCCTGTCCCGCCTGGCCCGGTCGAAGGGCATCGTCACCATCGTCGACGGCGCCCACGCCCTGGGCCATTTCCCGTTCAAGCTCCGCGACCTCGAGTGCGACGCCTACGGCGTCAGCCTCCACAAGTGGCTCCTGGCGCCGCTCGGCAACGGCTGCCTCTACGTTCGCAAGGAGATGATCCCGCGGTTCTGGCCGCTCCAGGCCGCCCCCGAGCAGCAGGACAACGACATCCGCAAGTTCGAGTCGATCGGCACCCATCCCTGGGCCATCCGGGCGGCCCTGGGCGAGTCCCTGGCCTTCCACCAGGCCATCGGGGCGGAGCGCAAGGCGGCCCGGCTGCGCTACCTGAACATGCGCTGGGTCAACGCCCTAAAGGGCCATTCCCGGATCAGGATCCTGACCGACACGAGCGAGCCGCCCCAGGCCTGGGGCGTCATGGCCGTCAACATCGAGGGCCTCGACGTCAGGCAGCTTTCGACCTTCCTGCGGGACCGCTACCGGATCATCGTCGTGCCGCTCGTCGGCGGCGCGCCGCCGAACTCGGTCTTCGACTACCAGGCCCTGCGGGTCTCGCCGAACGTCTATACGACCCTCGAGGAGATCGACACCTTCATCGAGGCCATGGAAGACGCCCTGAAGAACGAGGTGCCCGAGTCGCCCGACCCGGTCCCGGGCTACCCGGCCGAGGCGGCGGTCTAGAAGGGGAGGGGAAAAATGAAACGTCAGGCAGCCGCGCTCGCGGCGCTGGCCCTGTTCCTGGCGGCGGGGGCCGTCACGGCCTTCGCCCAGGCGGCCTTCAAGGTGCCCTTCCCGCTCAAAGCGGCCGGCAAGAACCTTGCCGCCGGCGAATACGCGGTGGTCAAGGCCCCGGACGGAGGCCTGGTCCTGAAGCAGGCCGCGACCGGCAGGGAGACGCCGCTGGCCGTCTTGGAGAGGATCCCCCAGCCGGCCCCGCCCGTCGCGGAGCCCCGGCTCGTCTTCGACGAGGTCGGCGACTTCGCCCCGTCGTACACGGAGTACATCACGGTGTACGTCCTGGCCGAGGTCTGGCTGCCGGGCGAGGACGGCTACCGCGTCCACGTGACCAAGGGGGCCCACAAGACCAAGGCCGTCAGCGGCGCCGCGGCCAGGTGAACCGGCCGCGGACCGGCCGGATTCTGCTATAATAACCGTTCGGATTTCATTCAGGGACAGGTCTATGATCGTCGTCGATAATCTCTCGAAGAGCTACGGCCCGCAGACGCTCTTCGACTCCGTCAGCTTCAAGGTCAACCGCCGCGAGCGGGTCGGCGTCGTCGGCCGCAACGGCCACGGCAAGACCACGCTGCTGCGGATGATCACCGGCGAGGAGGAGCCGGACGCGGGCACGATCACCAGGCCGCGCAAGTACCGCGTCGGCTACCTCGAGCAGCGGCCCCGCTTCACCGAGGCGACGGTCCTGGCCGAGGGGGCCCGGGCCCTGCCGCACGACTCGCCGAACGAGATCTGGCGGGTCGAGAAGATCCTGGCCGGGCTGGGCTTCAGCCAGGCCGACCTGGAGAAGAAGCCGTCCGAGCTCTCCGGCGGCTTCCAGGTCCGCCTGAACCTGGCCAAGGTCCTGGTCGGCGACCACCAGATGCTCCTGCTCGACGAGCCCAGCAACTACCTCGACATCACCTCGCTCCGCTGGCTCGAGCGCTTCCTGGCGGCCTGGCCGGGCGAGCTGCTGCTGATCACCCACGACCGCGGCTTCATGGACAGCGTCGTCACCCACGTCCTCGGCATCCACCGGCGCAAGGTCCGCAAGATCGAGGGCGACACCGGCAAGTACTACGAGCAGATCGCCGCCGAGGAGGAGATCTACGAGAAGACCCGCCTCAACGACGAGCGCAAGCGCAAGGAGATGGACCTCTTCATCACCCGCTTCCGGGCCAAGGCCCGGCTCGGCGGTTTGGTCCAGTCGCGGGTCAAGTCGCTCGAGAAGATGGAAAAGCGGGAGAAGCTCGAGGAGGTCAAGGACCTGGAGTTCGCCTTCGCCGAGAAGCCGGGCTACCACAAGTACGCCCTGGACATCCGCGACCTGTCCTTCGCCTATACGCCGGACCGGCCGCTCATCCGCCGCTTCTCGATCAGCATCGGCGCCAAGGACCGGGTCTTCATCATCGGCCGCAACGGCCGGGGCAAGACCACCCTGCTGCGGCTGCTGGCCGGCGACCTGACGCCCCAGTCCGGGCGGATCGACTCTCCCCAATCGGTGGCCGCCGGCTACTTCGAGCAGACCCATATCTCGACCCTGGCCGAGGCCAACACCGTCCTCGAGGAGATCGCCTCGGCCGACCCGGAAGGCGATCCAAAGAGGTCCCGGTTCATCGCCGGCGGCATGATGTTCGAGGGCGACGACGCCCTCAAGCCCATCCGGGTGCTCTCGGGCGGAGAGAAGAGCCGCGTCCTGCTGGGCAAGCTCATCGCCACGCCGCTCAACCTGCTGCTCCTGGACGAGCCGACCAACCACCTCGACATCGAGTCCAACGACGCCCTGCTCGAGGCCATCGACGCCTTCGACGGGGCCGTCGTCATGGTCACGCACAACGAGATGTTCCTCCACGCCCTGGCCGACCGGCTGGTCGTCTTCGACAACGACGACATCGTCGTCTACGAGGGCGGCTACCAGCGCTTCCTGGACAAGGTCGGCTGGCGGGACGAGGTCATGCAGGGAACGCTCGCGGCCGTGCCGCCTCCGGCGGCGGACGGGGCGGAGCGGCCCAGGTGGACGCCCAAGGAGCTGCGCCGGATGCGGTCCGAGATCGTGGCCGAGCGGTCCCGCGGGCTGCGGCCGCTCGAGGCCCGGATGGCCGAGATCGAGAAGACCGTCGAGGCGAACGACGCCGCCCTGCACGAGCTCAACGTCCGGCTGGTCCGGGCCTCGCAGGACCGGGACGGGGCCACGGTCGTCGAGGTCTCCAAGGCCATGCACAAGGCGAAGAAGGAGAACGACGGCCTGCTCGAGGAGCTGGAGAAGGTGACCGGCACCTACGACGACCTGAAGGCCTCGTACGACGCCCGGATGAGGGAGCTCGACGAGGCCGGCGGAGCCTAGGACGGCGGGCCGGACCTGGCTCTCCGGCGGCCCATTCAGGCCGCCTAGGCGAGCCGACAGGCCGGGGTTTGACCCTATCCGTCTTTACGATATAATTCTCCCCTGATGGGCCACTCCGGAATGACATGAAGCACCGTCGGACCGCTCTCCTGCTGTTCGCCCTGGTCGTCGCCTTTTCGCCGGCCTGCCGCCGGCCCGGAGGAGGCTCCGAGCTGATCCTGGCCGGCTCGACCAGCATCCAGCCTTTCGCCGACAAGTGGGCCGAGGTCTTCATGCAGAGCCATCCCGACTTCGGCGTCAACGTCCAGGGCGGCGGCTCGAGCGCCGGCATCCAGGCCTGCAAGAGCGGCGCCTGCCAGATCGGCATGTCCTCCCGCGAGCTCAAGGGCGACGAGCTGGACCTCGTCGCCGTCGTCATCGCCCGGGACGGCCTGGCCGTCGTGGTCCATCCCTCTAATCCCGTCCGCGCCCTCCGGACGTCGGACGTCAAGCAGATCTTCGCCGGCGACATCATGAGCTGGCGGCCGCTGGGGGGCCCGGACAAGCGGATCACGGTCGTCACCCGGGAGGAGGGCTCGGGCACGCGGGGCGCCTTCCAGGAGCTGGTCATGGGCAAGACCCGGATCTTCCGCGGCGCCATCACCGAGGACTCCAACGGCACGGTCCGGGAGATCGTCGCCAACGACCCCTGCGCCGTCGGGTTCATCTCCCTGGGGCTGGTCAACGAGCAGGTCCGGGCCCTTGACCTCGACGGGGCGGCGGCCACCGACGAGAATATCGGGAACGGCCGCTACAAGCTCGTCCGCCCGTTCCTTTTCGTCAGCCGGGGAGAGCCGGCCGGGCGGGCCAGGGAATTCATCGACTTCGTCCTGTCCGCGGCCGGGCAGGAGCTGGTCCGGAAGGAGGGCCTCCTCCCGGTCCGCTGACCGGACGGGGAGAGGCGGGCGCATGGCCGGACCGAAGAAAGCCGGGGCGGGGAACAGGCTCGAACGCAACGACCGTCTGATCCGGCTGGCCCTACTGGTCGTCGCCTTCTCGGCCGTCTCCGTTCTCCTGGTCATCACCGTCTTCATCGTCGGCCAGGGGACGCCGATCATGTTCCGCTACGGCTTCAAGAGCTTCCTGGCCGGATCGGATTGGTACCCCTCCGAGAAGCTCTTCGGCCTCTGGCCGATGATCGTCGGCTCGCTCTTCGTCACGGCCGGGGCCCTGGCCATCGGCGTTCCTTTCGGCCTGTCGTGCGCCATCGTCCTGACGGAGTTCGCCTCCAAGAGGGTCCGCGGCCTGATCAAGCCCGTGATCGAGCTCCTGGCCGGCATCCCGTCGGTCGTCTACGGCTTCATGGGCGTCGTCATCCTCGTCCCCTTCATCCGCCGGACCTTCGGCGGCCCGGGCCTCTCGGTCCTGGCCGCCTCGATCATCCTCGGCGTCATGATCCTGCCGACGGTCATCTCCATCTCCGTCGACGCCCTCCAGGCCGTGCCGCCCTCCTACCGCGAAGGCTCGATCGCCCTCGGCGCGACCCGCTGGCAGACGGTCAAGATGGTCCTCTTCCCGGCTGCCCGCTCGGGCATCATCGCCAGCATCATCCTGGGCATGGGCCGGGCCGTCGGCGAGACCATGGCCACGATCATGATCGCCGGCAACGCCGCCGAGATCCCCCGGTCGCTCCTGGCGCCCGTCCGCACCCTGACCTCGAACGTCGCCCTGGAGATGGGCTACGCCACTGGCGAGCACCGCGAGGCCCTCTTCGCCACGGGGGTCGTCCTCTTCGTCATCATCATGGTCCTCAACACGATCGCCAACGCCACCTCGGCCAAGAGGAGGAAGGCCCCGTGAGGCGCCTGGCCCCCAGCGCAGAGGAGAAAGCCGCCCGGGCCGGCCTGTGGGCCCTGACGCTGATCACCGTCGCCGTGCTGTGCTTCATCATCCTCTTCATTTTGCGCCGCGGCCTGCCCGTCCTCAGCTTCGAGTTCCTGACCGCCAACCCGGTGGACATGGGCAAGGCCGGCGGCATCTTCTCGACCGTGGTCGGGACCGTCGCGCTGACCGTCCTGGCCGTCCTCATCGCCGCCCCGCTCGGGGTCGGCACGGCCATCTACCTGACGGAATACACCTGGGGCGGGCCGGTGACGCGGATCATCCGCTTCGGGGCCGAGTGCCTGGCCGGCATACCCTCGATCATCTTCGGCCTGTTCGGCTTCATCCTCTTCGTCACCAAGCTCAAGTTCGGCTGGTCGATCCTCAGCGGCGGGCTGACCCTGGCCTTCATGCTCCTGCCGACCATCATCCGGACCTCCGAGGAGGCCATCAAGAGCGTCCCCCCCGAGTACCGCAAGGTCAGCTTCTCCCTGGGCAGCACCAAGTGGCAGACCGTGACCCGGGTCGTCCTGCCGTCGGCCCTGCCGGGCATAGTCACCGGCATCGTCCTGAGCATCGGCCGGAGCATCGGCGAGACGGCCGCCACGATCTTCACCGCCGGCAGCGCCCTGCGGCTGCCGACGTCGCTGTTCTCGTCGAGCCGGACCATGGCCGTCCACTTCTACATCCTGGCCCGCGAGGGCATCTCGATGCCCAACGCCTACGGCACGGCGGCCATCCTGATCATCGCCATCCTGGGCATCAATTTACTGACGTATTTCCTGATGAACCGCTTCATCAGGAAATATTCCTAGCCATGAGCGATATCGCCATCGAGATCCGGGGCTTCAGCCAGTACTTCGGCCAGGTCCGCAAGATCAACGGCCTGGACCTGGACGTGCGGCGGCATGAGATCCTGGGCATCATCGGCCCCGCCCGGAGCGGCAAATCGACCTTTCTCTGCGCCCTCAACCGCCTCAACGACCTCGTTCGCGGCTCCCGCCACGAGGGAGCCATCGTCGTCGAGGGCCGCGATATCTACGCCCCCGACGTCGACGTGGTCGAGCTGCGCCGCCGGCTGGGCATGGTCTTCGCCACGCCCGTCCCCCTGCCGCGCTCGATCTACGAGAACGTCGCTTTCGGCGCCCGGCGGGCGGGCGTCCGCCGGCGCGACGAGCTCGACGCCATCGTCCGGGACAGCCTGGAGAAGGGCGGGCTCTGGGAGGAGGTCCTCGACCGCCTGGAGTCGAGCGGCCAAAAGCTCTCGGGCGGGCAGCAGCAGCGCCTCTGCCTGGCCCGCATCCTGGCCGTCAAGCCGGAGTTCATCCTCCTCGACGAGCCGACCTCCGGCCTCGACCCCATCTCGACGATGAAGATCGAGGAATCGCTGCGCCGGCTGAAGAAGGATTACACCATCATCCTGGTCACCAACAACACCAAGCAGGCGGCCCGCGTCGCCGACCGGACGGCCTTCTTCCTGAACGGCGGGCTGGTCGAGGTCGGCCCGACGGCCAAGATCTTCACCGCCCCCGACGATCGGCGGACCGACGACTACCTCCGGGGCAGGTTCGGGTAAACGGCCATGGCCATCATCGAAGTCCGCGACCTCGACTTCTTCTACGGCAAGTTCCAGGCCCTGAAAAAGATCAACCTGGACATCGAGCGGAACCGCATCACGGCGCTCATCGGGCCGTCGGGCTGCGGCAAGACGACCTTCCTCCGGACGCTCGACCGCATGGCCGACCTCATCGACGGCGTCAGCGTGACGGGCCGGATCCTCATCGACGGCCGGGACATCTACGCCCCCGGGACCGACCTCCTGGCTCTGCGGAAGAAGGTCGGCATGGTCTTCCAGCGGCCCAATCCCTTCCCTCTCAGCGTCTACGACAACGTCGTCTACGGGCTCCGGGTCCACGGCCTCCGCGACCCCCGGGCCCTCGAGGCCCGGCTGATCCGCAGCCTCGAGGCCGTCCACCTCTGGGACGAGCTCAAGAGCCGTCTGGACGAGAACGCCCTGCGGCTCTCGGGCGAGCAGCAGCAGCGGCTGTGCATCGCCCGGCTGCTGGCGGTCGAGCCGGAGATCCTGCTGATGGACGAGCCCTGCTCGGCCCTGGACCTGGCGGCCACGGCTGCCATCGAGGACCTCATGGCCGAGCTCAAGAAGCGCTACACCATCGTCATCGTCACCCACAACATGCAGCAGGCGGCCCGCGTCTCCGACGTCACCGGCTACTTCCTGCTCGGCGAGCTGGTCGAGATCGGGGAGACCCGGCGCGTCTTCACCGCGCCCCGCGATCCCCGGACCGAGGACTACATCACCGGCCGCTTCGGTTGAGGTCTGAGGTATAATGGACCACTTCCGAAGTCCGGGGAGGGACGAGCCATGAACAGACAGGTCCTGAAGCCGATCCTGGCGGCCGTGGCCGCGGCCGCCTTGTCCGCGGCCTGCATCATGCTGCCGGCCCCCGAAGGGGACGATGCCGGCTGGCGGACGACCCCAGACGAAGAGGAGGCCGCGTCCCTCGGCCCGGAGTTCCGCCAGACCGTCGAATTCGCTCCGGGCGGCGCCGTATCGCTGGAGAACGACTACGGCGACGTCGCCTTCTCGGGCTGGGACCGCGACGCTGTCGAAGTCGTGGCCCTGGCCGAGAAAGGGCCGGCCGGCGGGACCCGGGGCTCGTTCCGGACGGGCGGCTCCCGGACCTCCCGTCCCGACGTCGAGCTGCGGCGGACGGACGCCGGGCTCCTGGTCCGGTCGTCGACCTTCGAAGGCCCGGGCCGGCCGCCGGCCGTGTCCTTCGGCGTCCGCGTCCCCGCCTCGGTCGATCTCACCGGCATCCGGATCAGCGAAGGCGATCTGGTCGTCGCCGACGTCTACGGGCGCCTCGAGGCCTCGGTCGACGAGGGCCGACTGTCAGTAAGCAATTTTTCGGGATCGGTCCGGGGCACGGTCGGGACGGGCGACGCCGACGTCGAGGTCCTGGACTTCCGCGACGGCGACGAGATCAGCCTTTCGGTCCGCCGGGGCGACATCGTCCTGAGGCTGGAGGCGTCGGTCAACGCCATCGTCGAGGCGGACGCGCCCCATGGCCAGGTCGAAAGCGATTTCCCCCTGGGGCGCAAGCTGCCCGCCGCGGCCGTCAAGGGCTGGATCGGGCAGGGCGGGCCCAACATCCTGCTCCGGGCGGCGGAGGGCCGCATCCGGATCGTCAGGATCGTCGACAGCGCCGCCTCGGCCCGGGCCTCCGTGAGCGCCGGCCGCTAGGCCGGCCGGTCATTTCCAGCGGAACGGTTTCTCCTTCCGGAAGTCCGGCATCAGGTGTTCGTCCGCCTGAAAGGCCTGGGGCTGGAGGAAGAGCTGCTCCAGCCCCAGCGCCAGGGCCGCGTCGGCCGCCCGCCGGTACTCGTCGGCCGCGACGCCCCGCTGGATCTCCTCCGGGGCCCTGAAGCAGGGATGGTATTGGCTCATCAGGCTCAGGCCGATGAACGGCGAGAGGTTCCGGCCGACCCAGTCCAGCAGGAGGAGGGTGTCCTCGACCGCGCCCGGCAGGATGAGATGGCGGACGATCAGGCCGCGGCGGGCCGTGCCGTCCGGGCCGATGTCCAGGGCCGGCTGCTGCAGCGACATCTCCTTGACGGCCTGGGAGGCTTTTTCGAAATAGTCGGGCGCGGCGGAATACCGCCCGGAGAGCCCGGCGGAATGATACTTGAGATCGGGCAGGTAGATGTCGACGATGCCTTCGAGCGCCCGGATGACCTCGAGGCCGTCGTAGCCGTTGGAGTTCCAGACGAGAGGCAGGGCCAGCCCGCCTTCGAGGGCCAGGCGCAGGGCCCTCAGGATCGGCAGAGCGACGTGGCTCGGCGAGACGAGGTTGATGTTGCGCGCCCCCCGGGCCTGGAGGTCGAGCATCATGGCCGCCAGGTCCTCGTCGGAAACCGGCCGGCCCTCGAGAAGCCAGCTCAGCTGGTAGTTCTGGCAGAACAGGCACTTGAGATTGCAGCCGGTGAAGAAGATCGTCCCCGACCCCGAACGGCCGCTTATGACCGGCTCCTCGCCGAAGTGGAGCAGGGCGTGGGAGACGGAGGCCAGGCCTCCGGTCCGGCAGACGCCGCCGGCGCCCGCCGTCCGGTCGACGCGGCAGTCCCTGGGGCAGAGCGTGCAGGACTTCTCGAGCGGGGAGAGGCGGTCCAGGGCCCTGCCGACGAGCTCGATCTTCCGGGCCGCGGCGGTCATGGCCCTATCTTACCATAAGGGGCCGCCGCCTCGGGGGACCGTACCGCCCGGGCCGTCGTCCCCTCCGGCGGGTTTGATTCCCGCCTCCGCCGCGGGTATAGTAGGGGACTCATGGAGATCGTCCGGAAGGTCGTCGACATCGTCCTGCACCTCGACCGCTACCTCGGCGCGATCATCCAGCAGTACGGCCTCTGGACCTACTCCATCCTCTTCGTCGTCATCTTCATCGAGACCGGCCTGGTGGTCATGCCCTTCCTGCCCGGCGATTCGCTGCTCTTCGCCGCCGGCACTTTCGCCGCGCTGGGAGCCCTCGATGTCCGCCTGCTCGTCGTCATCCTGTCCGCCGCCGCGGTCCTCGGCGACACGGTCAACTACTGGATCGGCCATCACCTCGGCCAGCGGGCCTTCGCCAGGGAGGACGCCCGCTTCTTCAAGAAGGAGTATCTCGAGCGTACCCACGCCTTCTACGAGAAGCACGGCGGCAAGACCATCATCATCGCCCGCTTCGTGCCCATCATCCGGACCTTCGCGCCGTTCGTCGCCGGCATCGGCAGGATGAGCTACGGCCGCTTCCTGTCGTTCAACGTCATCGGCGGGGTCGGCTGGGTCCTGCTGCTCACGGGCGCCGGCTATTTCTTCGGCACCATCCCCTTCGTCAAGAAGAACTTCTCGATCGCCATCATGGCCATCATCGTCATCTCGGCCCTGCCCATCGCCGTCGAATACCTCAGGAACCGGCGGCGCAGGAGGACCGGGGCGGCGCGGCCCTAGCCGGCGGCCGCGCCGGCTCCGGACCCTATTCCCGTTCGGCCTCGCGGAGCGCCCGGGCCAGGCGCCGCAGCTTGGCCGCGCCCAGGGCGCGATGGGCGGTCATGTCGGTCTGCAGCGGGGTCAGGGAGACATAGCCGGCGTGGGCGGCCACGACGTCCGTGCCGGCGTCGCCGACCCGGCGGGGCGTGCCCGTCCCGATCCAGTAGTAGGAGGCGTTGCGGGGATCGGTCTTCTCGATGATCTCGGGATCGTAGAACTTCCAGCCCAGGCGGGTGATCTTGACGCCTTTGACCGGCGGCGGCGGGATGTTGACGTTGAGGGCCGTGCCAGCGGGCAGGCCGCGGGCCAGGACATCGGCGGCGATGCGGCGCACGATCGCGGCCGCCGCCTTCAGGTCGAAGCGGCCCCGCGCGTCCGGCAGGAGCGAGACGGCGATCGAGGGGATGCCGTGGAAGGAGCCCTGGATGGCCCCGGCCACGGTCCCCGAGTAGTTGATGTCCTGCTGGCCCACGTTCGGTCCCGGGTTCGGGCCCGAGACGATGAGGTCCGGCCGCCGCGGCAGGAACTTCTGCAGGGCGAAGTAGACGCAGTCGACGGGCGTGCCCTCGACGGCCCAGACCCGCGGCTTGATCCGCTGGGCCCGCAGGGGCTGGCGCAGGGTGACGGCCAGGGAGCAGGCGCTCTTCTCCCGGTCCGGCGCGACGATGTAGGTCGTGCCAAGCGCGCCCAGCGCCCGGAAGAGGGACTGGATGGTCTCGCGGTAGAACCCGTCGTCGTTGGTCAGGAGGATGACCGGGCGTTTGCCCCCGCGGCTCGCCTTGGTCCGGGCCGTGGCGTTCACGAGGGCTTCTTGATCATGACCAGGAGCATCTTGAACCGGGTCACCGCCTTGAGGGCGTGCGGCACGGCGGCCGGCATGATGATCATGTCGCCCGGCTTGATCCGGTTGGGACGTCCGCCTATCGCGACGTCGGCCCGGCCTTCGAGGCCGATGACCAGGGCGTCGTAGGGGGCCGTGTGCTCGCTCAGCTGCTCGCCCTTGGCGAAGGCGAAGGCGGTCACCGTGCCGGCCTTCCGGCTGATGATCTCGCGGCTGACGATCGCCTTGTCCTGATAGGCGACCAGGCCGGCCAGGGCGAGGGCCCGGCCCTTCAGATCGTCGGTGGTTTTATCCTTCTTCGTCGCGGCCATCGTCGGCTCCTCGGCCCCCGCCGGCGGCTGGGGGGATCTGCGGGGTGAGAGTTGGTCGGGACGGGCGGATTCGAACCGCCGACCCCATGCACCCCAAGCATGTGCGCTACCAGGCTGCGCCACGTCCCGGACCAGGGCCACCTATTATAGCAGAATCGCGGCGCTTTTCAGGCCTTTTTTTTCCGTCCGCCGTCGAGCGCGGCGACGATGTCCTGGAGCTCGTCCCGGACGTTGTTGAGGGCCTTGCGGAGCCGCTCCGGATGGACCGGGTGGGAAGGGGCCAGATGGAACTCCTCCTCGATCCGGCGCTTGATCCCGGCCATGGTCAGGGTCTTGGAAGCCATCAGCTCCTTGACCCGGGTGACGATGGCCACGTCCTGGCGGCGGAAGAACTTCTCGCCGGCGCCGGTCAGGCCGGCGCTGAGGAAAGGGAATTCCTCTTCCCAGGTCGCCAGCGTGGCCGGGTCGACGCCGGTCAGGCGGCTGACCTCGTCGAGCTTGTAGACCAGCTTGGCCTTGTCGGCTTTCCCGTCTTTTGGTTGAGAGGCTTCCTTTTTCACGGTCGTCCGGAGGCCAAACTTAACATGTTCCAGGGGTTTGGTCAAGGCGGCCGGGCCCCGCCGGCGGGCGCGCCGGATATGATATAATCCACTAACGGCTCCGCCCATGGATAAGACCCCGAAAACCAGGAAAAACGGCGGCGGACAGGCGACGCATACGCCGCTGGCCGAGCGCATGCGGCCGCAGGGCTTCGACCGCGTCTACGGCCAGGATCACATCCTCGGCCCGGGCAAGCTCCTGGCCGAGCTCGTCGAATCCAACCGGCTGGTCTCCATCATCTTCTGGGGCCCGCCGGGGTCCGGCAAGACCACCCTGGGCACCATGCTGGCCCGCCATTTCGACCTGCCGTTCGAGTTCTTCAGCGCCGTCCTGTCGGGGATCAAGGAGGTCAAGGAGTTCATGGCCCGGGCCGAGCAGCAGAAGAAGCTCTTCGGCAAGCCCATGATCCTGTTCATCGACGAGATCCACCGCTTCAACAAGGCCCAGCAGGCGGCCTTCCTGCCCTACGTCGAGAAGGGGGATATCGTCCTCTTCGGTTCGACGACCGAGAACCCCTCGTTCGAGGTCATCGCCCCGCTTCTGTCGCGGACGCGGGTGCTGGTCCTCAAGGAGCTCGACCACGACGCCCTGGCCCGGATCATCCGGGACGCCCTCGAGGACAAGGAGCGGGGGCTGGGCGCGTCCGGCCTGGACATCGACCCGGCCGCCCGGGACATGCTCGTCGACTACGCCAACGGCGACGCCCGGCGGGCCCTGAACACCCTGGAGATAGCGGCCGGCCTGGCCCGCGGCGGGATCATCTCGGTCGAGAACGTCCAGGAGGCCCTGCAGAAGAGGACCCTCTTCTACGACAAGTCGGGGGAGGAGCATTTCAACCTCATCTCGGCCCTGCACAAGAGCCTGCGCAACAGCGACGTCGACGCCGCGCTCTACTGGCTGGCCCGCATGCTGGCCTCGGGCGAGGACCCGCTCTACGTCGCCCGGCGCATGGTCCGTTTCGCCTCCGAGGACGTGGGCCTGGCCGACCCCCAGGCCCTGGCCGTCACCCTCCAGGCCAAGGAGGCCTACGATTTCCTGGGCTCTCCGGAAGGGGAGCTGGCCCTGGCTCAGGCGGCCATCTACCTGGCCGCGGCGCCCAAGAGCAACCGGATCTATACCGCCTACGGGGCCGTCCAGAGGGAGGTCGAGCGCAGCCCCCACGAGCCCGTGCCGCTCCAGATCCGCAACGCCGTGACGGCGCTCATGAAGGAGATCGGCTACGGCCAGGACTACCTCTACGCCCATGACAGCCCGGCGGCGACCACGGACATGGAGACCATGCCCGAGCGGCTCCGGGGGCGGAAGTACTACGAGCCGGGGAACCTAGGCTTTGAGAAGGAGATCCGCAAGCGGATCGAGTGGTGGGAGGCCCTGAAGGCCCGCATCCGGGAAGGCCGGAAACCCGGCGGGGAAGGGGAGAAAGCCGGCGGAGCCTAGGACCCGCCCCCGGCCGGCTCCCGGCCGGGCTCGTTAGCGTTCCCGTCCTCTTTTTCCTTGATCAGGTAATAGATCTCCCAGCTGATGTCGTCGGCCAGGCAGCCGATGCAGGACTTCGGCGTCGTGGCGATCTCGTCGTCGGCGATCTTGTCCTTGAGGATCTTCTTGACCGCCCGGCGGATACGGTATAGCAGGATGTAGTTGATCATGCCCGTCAGCCCGGAATCATACCAGTTTGCGCCTTTCCTGGCAAAAAAATGAAACGTCCCCATTTTTGAATTGGGATATAATACCGCCGGCGCCATGGCCCGCATCGCGAAGCTCGCCGTCATCACGACTCTGCTGGGGTTCGCCGCCGCAGCCGCGCGGCCGCCGCTCGTCGATCCTTTCCCCCTGCGCTTCCCCCTGACCGAGGCCGGATCGCTCGAGATAGACGGACATGTCGCCGGACAGCCGCGGGCCCAGGGCGACGTCCTCTTTTTCCTGACCCGGGAGGGCGATCTCATCGCCGTCAGCATTCCGTCCAGGGCCCCCTTGTGGCGCTTCAAGGCCGACCACCCGCTTTCCTCATCGCCCGAGATCCACGGCGACCTGGTCCTGTTCCATGACGACGCCGGCGTTCTCTACGGGGCCGTCCGTCCCGGGGAGGCGCTCTTCAAAAAGACGTTTGCCCCGGCCGTGGCCACAGCGGCCCGTATCTTTGAAGGCGGCGTCGTTTTCGGAACGGCGGACGGGTCCTTTCACGTTTCCGGGATCGGCGGCGAACAGGCGGTCTCCACGAAGCTGCCGGGGCCCGAGGCCGGGATCACGGCCGGGCCGGCGCCAGTTTGGGACAAGGACGGGTGGCTCGATCTGACGCTTTTCGGCCGTTCCGACGGCCGGCTGCAGGCCCTACGGAACGGCCGGCTATCATGGGAATTCGCGGCCAGGGGCGCTGTTTCGGCGGATCCCGTCCAGGCCGGGAATGACCTCTATTTCGGCGACTCCGACCGGATGTTCTATTGCCTGAAAGCGGCGGACGGCAGAATGAAATGGCGGCGCCGCCTCCAGGGCGCCCCGCTCCACCCGGCCGTCGTTCGGGGCGGGACGGTCGCCGTCGCGGCCTCGAACAGCGTCGTTTACCGGCTCTCCCGGAGCGGCGGCTCGATCCTGTCCTGGACGGCCGTCCCTTCCCGGGTCGTCCACGAGCTCGCCGCCGCGGGCCCCCTTGTCCTCATCTCCTCCGCGTCGCCGACGGTCACGGCGCTCGACGTGCGGACCGGGAAACAGGCGGGCCGGTACGAAGCTCCCGGCCCGCTCGTCGCCGGCGCCGTCTGGTCGCCGCCTTACGTCGTCCTCTTCGTCGAGGACGAGGATTCCGGCCGGCAGAAGATCGTCTTCCTCCGGTCCCGCTGAATCCGGACGGCGGTTGAAAAGCCCGGCCGGATGCCGTAGAATCCGCCTTCCGGAAAGGAGAGACCGATGACCCGCGACGAAGCCCTGGCCCTGCTGAACGAGCATCTCAAGAACAGGAACCTGGTCAAGCACTGCCTGTCGGTCGAGGCCTGCATGCGGGCCCTGGCCGCGAGGCTCGGCCACGACCCCGAGCCCTGGGGCTTGGCCGGCATCCTCCACGACCTCGATTACGAAGTGACGGACAAGAGCCCCGAGCTCCATACGACCGAGACGGTCAAGATCCTGCGCCAACGGGGCGTCGACGAAGCCGTCGTCCACGCCGTGTCCGCCCACGCCGGCAAGGCGCCCTGCGAGTCCCCCATGGATTGGGCCATCTACGCCGTCGACCCGCTGACCGGCCTGATCATCTCCGCCACCCTGATGCACCCGGCCAAGAAGATCAAGTCCATCGACCTCGAGTTCCTCAAGCGCCGCTACAAGGAGAAGAGCTTCGCCCGAGGCGCCCGCCGCGAAGAGATCGAGCAGTGCCGTAACCTCGGCCTGGAACTCGACGAATTCCTGTCGATCGCCATCGCGGCCATGCAGGGCATCGACGCCGAACTAGGGCTCTGAGGAGCCGCGGCGCCCAACTTTCTCCCGCCGCCGACGAGGGCCCGGTCCTCGCTATTTCAGCACGTCCAGATTGACGCCGATCTCGAGATACCGTCCCCGCCAGGGGAAGCCGGGCTCGGTATAAAAGTAATGGTCGAAGATGTTGCCGAGCTTCAGGAACAGCTCGTAGCGCCCGCCTAGATCGTAGCTGACGACGGCGTCCAGGTTGAAGTAGGACGGTATCACCAGCATGGTGGCCGGAGTGGTCCGCGTGTTCCACCACCAGGATTTCGAGCCCAGCAGGCCGTAGAGCCCGGCCCGCAGGCCCTTGGCCGGCAGGAAGGAGACGTCGAAGTTGAGGTTGTTCTTGGATTGGGCGTCGAGCGGCCGGTCGTCCGTGTCGTTCTGCGGGTCGAGGTAGGTGTAGTTGACCGTGGCCTGCAGCCAGGACAGGTTCTTCTGGGCCTGGATCTCGAAGCCGTAGATGTGGGCCTTGCCGACGTTGAAATACCGTCTGGCCCCGTCGATCATGACGGAATCGATGAAGTTCCGGAAGCGGTTGAAGAACACGCTGCCCGTCAGGTAGACGGGGCCGTTCCAGGTGGCCGCGAACTCGAAGCTCGTGCCCGACTCGGCCAGGAGGTCCGGGTTCCCCGAGCTCAACGAGTAGAGCGACCGCATCGAGGGGAAGCGGGACTTGCGGGCGAAGGAGACGTGGAAATCGAGGTCGTCGTTGGGCGTGAACTTGACGCCGATGAGGGGGTTCAGGGAGGTGTTATTCTCGCCGCCCTGGAACTTGTCGATATAATCCAGGCTCACGCCGCCGATGACCTTCCACTGGTCCGTCAGGCTGAAGTGCTCCTCGACCCCGGCCGAGAAGGTTCCCTGGTCGAAGCGGTCCCAGGGCAGGCCCGCGTCGTCCTGGATGCGGGCGACGTCCTTCTGGTAGAGAAGGCTGGCCTTGATCAGGTTCCGGTCGCCGGCCGGCACTTCGGCCAGGGCGAAACCGCCGTAGGACGAGTTGTCGTAGGAGCTCGACGAATCGAGGTCGGTCATGGCCGGGTCGTTGAACCAGTCGAGGGTGTTGAAGTAGTTGACGTAGAAGCCGCGGAAGCGCAGCACGGCGTCGCCGCCGAGCGAGGTGAAGCCGCCGGCGCTCAGCGTCGAGCGGTCCCACTTGGGGAAGCGCCAGTAACGGGCCCGCTGGACGAACAGGGCGGGCGGCATGCCGTACTCGGACTGGTATGTCCCGCCGCTGACCATGATCTCCGTCTTGCTCGAGGGCGTGTAATAGATCTTGCCGCTCAGGTTGAGGCGCTCGAAGTCGCTGTTGGCGCGCAAGGCGTTGCCGTCCCCGTCGGTCGGGTAGTTGAATCCGTCCGAGTTCTGGTACAGCGCGCTGGCCGCGAGCGAAAACTTCTTCCAGGCGTAGGAGCCGTCGGCGCCGAGGCTCCAGGTCTCCCTGTCGCCGTAACTGCCCGTCAGGGACAGGCTGGGCCGAGCCGACGGCCGCTTGGTGATGACGTTGACCAGCCCGCCCAGGGTATTGGGGCCGTAGAGGACCGACGAGGGGCCCTTGGTCACCTGGAGGGTATCGATGCCGCCGGCCGAGACCGTCTTGAGGTCGAAGGTGGAAAAATAGGGCTCATAGACCGGCACGCCGTCGACGAGCAGGGCGATCCGGTTGGCGCCGATGCCGCGGAGCTTGAGGCTGTAGGTATCCTTGTCGCCGAAGGTGACCAGGGCGCCGGGGATGAACTTGACGACGTCGGACAGGTCGCGGGGCTTGATCTTGAGGATCTCCGTCGAGACGACCGTCGAGACCGTGGCCAGGGGGACGTCCTTGGGGGCTTTGCCGACGACCTGGATCTCCTCGGTGATCCGGACGGGCTTCTCCTGCTCGGTCTTGGCCTTCTGGTCCTCCTGTGATTCCTGGGCCAGGAGAGGGGACAGGCCGAGCGCCAGGATCAGCAGGAGGCCGGCGACGGCCGGAAATTTGAGATGACGCCGAAGGGACAGTTCCATCGCATTCTCCTTTTCACATTGGAAGGACAAGCCGTTTCCCGCTTGTCCCTGACGGCTGGAAGGCATGGCCACCCGGGGCTTTAGCTCTTCCGGCTCGGAGACGGCTGCTAGATTAGCAGACCCCGCCGGCTCGTGTCAACGGGACCGGCGGACCGGCTCAGGCCGCCTTCTGCAGCTTGCTGTGCCGGGCGCCGTAGGCAAAATAGATCGCCAGGCCGGCCAGGAGCCAGACCCCGAAACGGATCCAGGTCACGCCCGGCAGGCTGGCCATGAGATAGAAGCAGAAGGCCACGGTGATGAGCGGCGTGAACGGCATGCCCGGCGTCTTGAACTTCCGCTCGACATTGGGCTGGGTCTTCCGCAGCAGGATGACGCCGATCGAAACCAGGACGAAGGCGAAGAGCGTCCCGATGTTGCAGAGGTTGATGATCGCGTCCAGCGGGAAAAGGCCGGCGATGACGGCCGTGGCGATGCCCGTGATCCAGGTGCAGAGGTGGGGCGTCCGGTGCTTGGGGTGGATCTTGGCGAAGGCCGGGGGCAGCAGGCCGTCCCGGGCCATGACCATAAAGATGCGGATCTGGCCGTAGAGGGTGACCAGCAGCGTCGAGATCATGCCGATGATGGCGCCGGTGGCGACCAGGGCCCCGCCCCAGCGGATGCCGATCCGGGCCAGGGCGGCGGGCAGGGCGTTGCCGATATCGATCTGCTTGAAGGGCACGATGCCGGTCAGGGTGAAGGCGACGGTGACGTAGAGGACGATGACCACCCCCAGGCAGAGCATCAGCCCGAGCGGGACGTCCCGTTTCGGGTTCTTGGTCTCCTCGGCCGCCGTGGAGACGGCGTCGAAGCCGATGTAGGCGAAGAAGATGATGGCCGCGCCGGCCATGACGCCCTTCCAGCCGAAGGGCATCATCGGCGTCAGGTTGCTCAGCTTGACGTGGGTGATGCCGAGGATGACGAACAGCACGATGACCGCGACCTTGATGCCGACGATGATATTGTTGATCTTGGCGCTCTCGCGGATGCCGATGTAGAGGATCCAGGTGATGCCCAGGGTGATGAGGATGGCCGGCAGATCGACGATCCCCCCCGAGGCGACGACCTTGCCGCCGGACATCGTGATCGGCGGCGTCAACAGGGCCTGGGGCAGCTTGATCCCCCATTCCTTGAGCAAGCCGATGAACGTCGTCGACCAGCCCGAGGCGACGGCGCTGGCGGCCACGAGGTACTCGAGCATCAAGTCCCAACCGATGATCCAGGCGATGACCTCGCCGAAGGCGACGTACGAGTAGGAATAGGTGCTGCCGGCGACCGGGAACATGCAGGCCAGCTCCGAATAGGTCAGGGCGCAGAAGCCGCAGGTGACGGCGGCGATGATGAACGACAGCAGGACGCCGGGGCCGGCCAGGTGCGCGCCCTGGCCGGTGGCGACGAAGATGCCGGTTCCGACGACCGAGCCGATGCCCAGGGCGGCCAGGTCGAACGCGGTCAGGTTCTTCTTGAGCTGGGTGTGTTCCGCCGCGTCCTCGATCTGGGCCGGGGTCTTGGTCTTCCAGATGTTCATCCGGGGCCTCTCTTTCGGGCGATAAAGAAAGGGATTATATCCATTCGGCCGGGGAAAACAAAGGTTCTTTTGCCGGGCCCGGCCTCCGGCACCCCGGCCGGCTCGGGAGAGGGCGCGGTCCTTGACACGGCGGCGCGCTTTGGGCTAGGTAAGGAGTTCAGACGACCGAGGAGGCAGGCATGAACCACCGCAGGCTGGCGATCCTGTTCGCCGCGTCCGGGCTCGTTCTGGCCCTGGCCGGTTGCGCCGGAAACGACGCCGGCCGGGTCCTGGATTCCATACGGGCCGAGGATATGGCCTTCCATCAGAAGTTCCTCAGCGCTCCCGAATTCCTGGGCCGGCCCACCCCCTCGGCCGAGCAGGACATCGCTTCCCGGTACATCGCCCTGACGGCCGAGCGGATCGGCCTGGCGCCGCTCCTGCCGGGCGGGTCATACTTTCAGGAGGTCCCGGTCGAGGTGCTGACCGTCGCGCCGGAAGCCTCGGGGCTTCGCCTGACCACGGCCTCGGCCGAGCGGACCTTCGCTTTTCCGGCCGATGCGACGGCCGGACGGTGGTTCGAGACCGGCCGGGCCTCGGGCGAGATAGTCTTCGTCGGCTACGGGCTGGCCGCGCCGGAGCTCGGCTGGGACGATCTGGCCGGCCTCGACCTCGGCGGCCGGATCGCAGTCGTCCTGGAGGCCATCCTTCCGGACAACCATCCCCTCAGGCCGGCCGATAACCGCCGCCTCCTCGGCGGTCGGGCCGCCGCCCTGCGCGGGCGGGGCGCTGCGGCCGTGGTCACGATCATCGACGAGGCCCGGGAGAAGAGCCTGGCCGACCAGGGCCTGGCCTTCGACCTGCCACGGCGGACGCGGGTCCTGGACATCGACAACGCCGCCCCGGGAGCCAGGGCCGGGGGCTCGGCCCCCGCGCCGTTCGTCCAGGTCGAGGTCCGGCACGGCGCGGGCGCCGCCATCCTGGGCTGCCCGCCGGAGGACCTCCTGCGGATGTCCGGGGAGCTCCGCGGCGGGAAGCGCGTCGCGCCGCGTCTCTTCCCCGGCCGCCGCCTGGAGATTGGCGTCGCCGTCACGAAGCGGCGCGACCGGGCCTTCAACGTGGTCGGCGTCCTCGAGGGCTCCGATCCGGTCCTGAAGGGCGAATACCTGACCGTGACCTCGCACCACGACCACCTGGCCGTCCGGGAAGGCAGGGTCTTTCCCGGCGCGGATGACGACATCTCGGGCGTCGTCGGCATGATCGAGATCGCCCGGGCCCTGCGCCTGGCGCCGCCGAAGCGTTCGGTCATCTTCGTCTGGAACACGGCCGAGGAGCTGATGCTCCTCGGCTCGTATTACTTCGTCCAGCACTGTCCCGTGCCGGTCGAGAGGATCAGCGCCAACCTGAACCTGGACATGATCTCGCGCAACGCCGCCGACCACCTCTACCTCGTCGGCTCGAACAGTCTCAGCTCGGAGCTCGACGCCAGCATCCGGGCCATGAATGAAGCGCCCGGCCCCGGCTTCAGGCTCGACGACGCCTACGAGTCCCCCGGCCACCCCGACCGCTTCTTCTTCCGCAGCGACCAGTATCCCTACATCCGCTATGGCATCCCCGGCGTCTGGTTCTTCTGCGGCACGACCGGCGACTACCACGGGGCCGGCGACGTCGAGGCCCGGACCGACTACGCCAAGATGGTCAAGGTCTGCCGGCTCGTCTGCCGGGTGGCCCTGGATATCGGCGGCAAGCCCGCCCTGCTCAAGCTCGATCGGCGGCCCGAGGTCGCGTCCCGGGGCCCGCGGAACATGGCCGTCGCCTGGCAGTGAAGGGGGGGCCGGTCCGGGACGTCTCAAACGGCGCCGCCGTTTTGACTTGCCCCCGGGCCGTGTGCTATGTAGGACGCGATGAAGATCGTCGCGGTCGTCGGCTGCTCGGAGACCGGCAAGACGCGGCTGGGGGTGCGCCTTATCGGCGAGCTGCGGCGGCGGGGCCTGCGGGTCTCGGCCGTCAAGCGCTGCTCCCACGGCTTCACGCTCGATACCGAGGGGAAGGACTCGGCGGACTTCAGCGCCGCCGGGGCCGACAACGTGGCCCTGGTCTCGCCGGAGGGCTGGGCGGCCCTGGGCCGGGCGCCGGACGTCGACGCCTCCCGGCTGGCGGCCCGGCTTTTTCCCGAGGCCGACGTCGTCCTTATCGAGGGCGGCAAGGACGTCCGGGGGACGCGCAAGATCGAGGTCCTGCGGACCGGCGTCGCCGACATCCCCGTCAGCCCGGCCGGCGAGCTCGCGGCCGTCGTCACGGACGGCCCGCCGCCCGCCGGCTGCGCGGCGCCGGTCTTCGGCCCGGACGACATCGCGGCGATCGCCGACCTCATCGTCTCGCTGGAGGAGGGGGCCATGGCGGACATCAGGCTCGAAGTGGACGGACGGGAGCTCAACCTGAACCCGTTCGTCCGGACGTTCATCGAGAAGACCGTCCTGGGGATGGTGACGTCGCTGAGCGGCGTCGACCCGGACCCGCGGCGCATCCGGCTGGTCATAGACCGGACGGGGGACAAGCCCGAAGGGGCGCCTAAGCCGTGAAGCCCCTGCCCCAGCCGGGATCGATCGCCTTCGCCCGGGAGTACTTCGCCCGCCGGGACCCGGCCGTCCTGGCGGTCCTGCGCCAGAGCTCGGTCGGCATCGCCGGGGCCGGCGGCCTGGGCTCGAACGTGGCCGTCTCCCTGGCCCGGGCCGGGGTCGGGCGCCTGGTCATCGCCGATTTCGACCGGGTCGAGCCGTCCAATCTCAACCGCCAGCAGTACTTCGTCGACCAGGTCGGCGAGCGCAAGGTCGAGGCCCTGCGGGAGAACCTCCTGGCCATTAATCCCTATTCCCTCTACGAGATCCACGCCGTCCGGATCGGCCGGCGCAACGCGGCGACGATCTTCGGCCGGGTCGACGTCCTCGTCGAGGCCTTCGACAAGGCCGAGGTCAAGGAGATGCTCATCGAGGCGAGCCTGTCGAAGTTCCCGGGGCGGCCAGTCGTCGCCGCCTCGGGCCTGGCCGGGTACGGCTGCACGGCCAGGATCCGGGCCCGCCGTCTGGGCAATCTCTATATCTGCGGCGACGGAACGAGCCAGTGCCCGGAGGGCGTGAGCCCTATGGCCCCGCGGGTCGCCCTGGTCGCGGGCATGCAGGCCAACCTCGTGGTCGAGCTCCTGGTCAGGATGAAACGGCGTTAGCCGCCCGGCCGGGCGGTCCGAGCCGTTTTCGCGCGAAATGCCGGAAGGAGGTCCCATGAAGCGCATCATGACAGTCGGAGCGGCAGTTCTGTTCATCCTCGCGGGGATGGGCCTGGCGGCCGAAGCCCCTATCCTGGCCAAGTCCCCGACTCTGAGCCGGACGGCCGCCGTTTTCGAATACGGCGGCTGCCTGTGGAGCGTGGCCCGCGAGGGGGGAGCGGCCCGGCAGCTGACGACCGGCGGCCACGAGGCCGCGCCGTTCTTTTCCCCGGACGGGACACGGATCGCCTTCTCGGGGACCTATGACGGCAACGTGGATGTCTATGTCATGCCGGCGCAAGGCGGCCCGCCGCGGCGTCTGACCTGGCATCCCGATCCCGATATCGCCGGCGGCTGGACGCCAGACGGCCGGAAAGTGCTCTTCCGCTCCAGCCGCGAGGCCTACGCCGACTTCGACCGGCTCTACACCGTGCCGGCCGACGGGGGACCGGTCGAGGCGCTGCCCGTCTGGCGCGGCGAGGACGCCGCGCTCTCTCCGGACGGGACGCGCCTGGCCTACGTGCCGAACCAGAGGTGGCAGAACTCCTGGAAGCGCTACCGCGGCGGGCAGACGACTCCGATCTACATCGTCGGGCTGAGCGGCCTGGCGCTGGAAAGGGTGCCCCGGGAGAACTCGAACGACTCGAATCCCGCGTGGCTCGGCGACACCGTTTATTTCCTCTCCGACCGGAACGGCCCGGTGACGCTCTTCGCCTACGACACGAAGGCCAAGGCCGTGCGCCAGGTCCTCGGGAACGCCGGGCTGGACCTGAAGAGCCTCTCCGCCGGGCCCGACGCCCTCATCTACGAGCAGTTCGGCGGGATCCATATCTTCGACCCGGCCTCCGGGGCCTCCCGCCCGGTCCGGATAGAGGTGGCCGCGGATCTGCCGGCGACGCGGCCCCGCTATGAGAAGGCGGCGAACATGATCCAGAACGCGGGTCTTTCGCCGACGGGCGCCCGGGCCGTGTTCGAGGCCCGCGGCGAGATACTCACGGTCCCGGCGGAGAAAGGCGACGTCCGCAACCTGACCCGCACGACGGCGGCGGCCGAGCGGGACCCGGCCTGGTCGCCCGACGGCAAGTCCATCGCCTTCTTCTCGGACGAATCGGGCGAGTACGCCCTGCACATCGTCGACCAGTCCGGGCGCGGCGCCGTGAAGAAGATCGGGCTGGGCCAGCCCCCCTCGTTCTTCTATGGGCCGCTGTGGTCGCCCGACAGCCAAAAGATCGCCTTCACGGACAAGCGGCTGAACCTCTGGTGCGTGGACGTGGCCAAGGGGACGCCGGTCAAGGTGGCCACGGACCGGTTCGACGACCCGTCGTCGGCCATGAACCCGGGATGGTCCCCGGACAGCCAGTGGCTGACCTATACCAAGGAGCTGGCCAATCACCTCCATGCGGTGTTCGTCTACTCGCTGGCCAGCGGCCGGGAAGCCCGGATCACGGACGGCATCAGCGACGCCCGCTTCCCCGTCTTCGACCGGGGCGGCAAGTACCTCATCTTCGCCGTGAGCACGGACATCGGGCTCTCCTCCGGCTGGCTCGACCTCTCGAGTTACCAGCACCCGGTCCTGCGCAGCGTCTACGCGGCGGTCCTCAAGGCGGGCGATCCTTCTCCCGTGCCGCCGGAGAGCGATGAAGAGAAGACGGAGGCCGGGAAGAAGGACGAGAAGGAAGCCGCCCCGGCCCGGGGCGCCGGGAAGGCCAAAACGCCGGCCGGCCCGGGTCCGGAAGGCGACAAGGCGGAAGAGGTCAAGGTCGCGATCGACCTCGACGGCATCGGCCAACGGATAGTCGCCCTGCCCATCGGACCGGCGAACTACATCGGCCTCGACCGCGGAAAAGCCGGAACCCTGTTCCTGGTCGAGATCCCGGACGTCCCGCGCCTGGACGAGCCGACCCTCCTTGCGATCTCGAAATTCGATCTGGCGACGCGGAAGACGGAACCCTTCATCGCCGGCGTGAGCGCCTTCGTCGTCTCGGCGAACGGGGAGAAGGCGCTCTATCGCCAGGGGCCGGCCTGGGCCATCACGGGAACGGGCGGCCCGGCCAAGCCGGGGGAAGGGTCCCTGAAGCTGGATTCGATGGAGGTCTATGTCGATCCGCGGGCGGAATGGAAGCAGATCTACCACGAGGTCTGGCGGATCGAACGGGACTTCCTCTATGACCCGAACCATCACGGGCTGAACCTCGCGGCCGCCGAAGCGAAGTACGCGCCCTATCTCGAGGCGGTCGGCGGCCGCGGCGACCTGAATTACCTCTTCGAGGAGATGCTCGGGGAGATCACCGTCGGTCACATGTTCATCGGCGGCGGCGATATCCCCCGGCCGAAGCAGGTCAAGGGCGGTTTGCTCGGCGCGGACTACGCGATCGATAACGGCCGCTACCGGTTCGCCAGGATCTATAACGGAGAGAACTGGAACCCCGGCCTGCAGGCGCCCCTTACCCAGCCGGGCGTGGACGTGAAGGCCGGCGAGTACCTCCTCGAGGTCAACGGACGGGACGTGCGGCCGGCGGCCGAGGTCTCCGCCTATTTCGAGAACACGGCCGGGACGCAGATCAGGATCAAGGTCGGGCCGGCCCCCGACGGCCGGAACGCCAGGGAGGTGACCGTCGTGCCGGTGGGCAGCGAATTCGCGCTGCGCAGCCGGGCCTGGCAGGAAGACAACCGCAGGAAGGTCGACGAGATGAGCGGCGGGAAGCTGGCCTACGTTCACCTGCCGGACACGGCCAACCAGGGCTACGTGAATTTCAACCGCTTCTACTTCGCCCAGGCGGACAAGCAGGGGGCCGTCATCGACGAGCGCTACAACCACGGCGGCCAGGTGGCCGACTACATCATCGACATGCTGAAGCGGCCCCTGCGCAACGCCGCGGTCACGCGCGAGGGCGAGAAGTTCAGCTCGCCCTCGGCCCAGATCTACGGGCCCAAGACGATGATCATCAACGAGATGTCCGGGTCCGGCGGCGACGCCCTGCCCTGGATGTTCCGCCAGGACAAGATCGGGCTTCTCGTGGGCACCCGGACGTGGGGCGGGCTCGTCGGCATCTGGAACTACCCCACGCTGCTCGACGGAGGCTCGGTGACGGCGCCGCGCGGGGCGATCTACGGATTGAACGGAGACTGGGAAGTCGAGAACCGCGGCATCCCGCCCGACATCGAGGTCGAGAACGACCCGGCGTCCGTGGCGGCCGGGCGGGACCCGCAGCTCGAGAAGGCCGTGGAGGTGACGATGGAAGCCTTGAAGAAGAACCCCGTCGTCGTCCCCGGCCCCCCGCCCTATCCGAATTATCACAAGAAATAGGACGGGCCGCCGGTCGCGGTCCCGGGATCGAGTCTATCCGACAGGCTAACGAGGGCCATGACGAGGAGGGCCGACAGATGTTCAAGGTCAACGAGTATTTCGACGGCAAGGTGAAGTCGCTGGCGTTCCAAGCGGCCGACGGGCCGGCGACTATCGGCGTCATGGCCCCCGGCGAGTACGAGTTCGGCACGTCGACGGTCGAGATCATGACCGTGGTCAGCGGCCGGCTCACGGTCAAGCTTCCCGGGAGCGAACCCTGGACGGACTACAAGGCCGGTCAGAGCTTCACGGTGGCGGCGGGGAAGAAGTTCCATCTGAAGGTCGCGGCCGCCGCGGCCTACCTCTGCCTCTACCGGTAGGTCGGCCGGCCGGAGCCCGGTCGGGCCGGGCGATCCATCAGCCGCCCGAATAGATGGGCGAGATGGCGATCCGGTCGCCCGCGGCCAGTCCCTCGCCCGGGGCCGCGGCCCGGCCGTTCCGGGTGACGATCCTGGGCCGGGACCGGTCGACGCCGACAAGGGCGACGAGGCCCTCGACGGTCGTGTCCGCCGGGACGTCCATCTCCTTCTCGCCGAAGCCGAGGAGCTGGACGAAGGGCCCGATGAGCTTGACCGTGATCTTCATGTGAGCGAACCGAACCTCTCGGCGGCCCGGCCTTCCTCGGCCAGGCCCAGCCGCTCCAGGGTGGCCCTGGTCGGGATGCCGCGCCGGTCATAGCCGCGAAGATCGTAATAGTGCTGGAGCAGGACGTCGTACTTGTCGTATTCGAGGTGCTTGCCGGCGATGGGGCCTTCCGTGTCGACGTTCGTCGGGTCGAACCAGACGGCCGGGGGATAGTCCTGCTTGCGGTCGGCCCCGGGATATTCCCGGAGCCAGAAGAGCTTGATCATGGCGTAGACCCGGTCCGCGACCGTCCAGAAGTCGTCCAGGGTCCAATCGAGCCCGCTGACGAGCTTGAAATACTTGGGGTAGTTCTCGAGGCTCCAGCCGTTCTCGATCCAGGGGAAGCGGCAGGCGACGATGGACTCGAACAGGCCGCCGCGGATGCGCTGGAGCTCGATGACCTTTTTAGCCTTCTCCGGGCCGTAGGATTCGCGCACGGATTGCTTGAGCTCGAAGGTGATGACCCACGACTCCTTGTGGTGGGCGCCGATGGGGCTGACCCCGAAGGCCAGGGCCATGCCCGGGATGAACTTGCAGTTGTAGGCCGCGACCTCGAGGCCCTTGACCTGCATGGCGTAGTCGACGGAGCCGTGGCCGAACTTGCGCGCCGCCCGCAGGGACCCCTCGGCCAGGAGGTCGCCGATCTCGCCCTGGCGCAGGGCGATCGAGGTCAGGAGCTTCTTGAAGCCGGCCGAGTCGCCGAACCGGAGGTCGCCCGGCGCGGCGCCGTGGTCGACGGCATCGGCGTAGAAGCTCAGGACGCAGCCGCCAGACATCGTGTCGACGCCGTAGTCGTCGCACATGTAGTTCAGCGACCCAATGGGGGGCAGGTCGAAGATCTCCAGGTTGGGGCCGAGCAGGCCGACGTTCTCGTAATCGAGCTCGGACTCTCGGCCTTCCTCGTCGCGGATGGTGATGCCGCAGCGCATGGTGCAGTTGGGGCAGCCGTAGGTGGCGATGCGGGCGTTGTTGAGCCGCTCCCCGTCGCACTTCCAGGCGTCCGGGTGGTGGGTCTTGCGGAAGTTCCGCACCGGCAGGGCGGCCACCTCGTTGCACCAGGCGAGCACCCCGTTGGTGCTCTGGATGGACCAGCCGGTCTTCTTGTCGATCCTGTTGACCTCGCGGAGGTCGTCATAGCCGACCTTCTTCATGCCGGCCGGGTCGGCCTGCGGGATGGGCCTGGTGCCCTTGACGACGACGGCCTTGAGAAGCTTGGAGCCCATGACCGCGCCCATGCCCGTGCGGCCGCCGGCCCGGCCCTCCAGGCTGCGGACGACGGCGTAGCGGATCAGGTTCTCGCCGGCCTGGCCGATATTCAGGACGCCGACGCCCTTGCCGTACTTGGCGTAGATCCAGTCGTTGGTCTCGTAGGTGCCCTTGCCCCAGACGGCCTCGGCGGGCAGGAACTCGACCTTGTCGTCCTCGATGTACAGCATGGTCGGCGCGGCCGCCCGGCCCTCGACGATCAGGACGTCGTAGCCGGCCTTGCGCAGCTGTTCAGCCACCCGGGTCCCGAGGTTGCCGTCGCCGTAGCCGCCAGTGCTGGGGGACTTGCCGGCCACGACCGCTTTCCCTGTGTTGGGGGCCGGGATGCCGGCGATGGGGCCCAGGGCGACGATGAACTTGTTGTCGGGGCCGAGGGGGTCGATGCCGGGGGCCAGCTCGTCGAAGAGGATCTTGGCGGCGAAGCCCCGGCCGCCGATCCATTTGCGGGCGAATTCCTCGCTAAAGGGCTCCTTTTTATAGGTTTTAGTGGTCAGATTGACCCGCAGGAACTGACCGGTCCATCCATTCATGGCGAAGTCCTTTCCATAGTCTAAAATTACCCTTATCATCGTAGCCGGAGGCGCCGCCGGAGTCAAGGCGGCCCCAAGGGGAGCGGGAGGCGAAAAATATCCGTTCTTTTGGGCGAAACCGTCCGGAAATCCGTATAATCCATTGACGGGAGCCGGCGAGCCCCCGCGAGAGGAGAAACGCAAGATGGCCAAACGGCTTTATCGTTCGGTCGGCCAGAAGATGCTGGGCGGCATTTGCGGCGGCCTGGCCGAGTACTTCGACGTCGATGTCTCGATCATCCGGCTGCTGTTCGTCGGCTTGACCCTGGTCACGGCCCTGTTCCCGATGACCTTCTTCTACATCATCGCCTGGATCGTCGTCCCCGTGCAGCCCCGGAACGCGGCCTGACGTAAACCGGCCCGCGGCGGGCGCCGGCGGCCGTTGACTTACAGTCAGAGTTCGGATATAACCTAGTCGGCTCCCGTCATGGCCATGAAGAGCGCCCTCGAGATCCCGTTCAAGCACATCGCAGTCGAGGGCGTTTTCCGGTCGAAGAAAACCCAGCTGGCCAACGTCCTGGCCCAGCGGATCGGCGGCAAGGTCGTCCTGGACAACGCCGGCAACCCCTACCTCAAGGACTTCTACAACGAGCGGGACGGCTCGGCCTTCCTGACCCAGCTCGTCTTCCTGGCCAACCGCTACAACCAGCAGATCCGCCTCCTTCAGCGCGACCTGTTCGTCGACCGGATCATCTGCGACTACCTCTTCGAGAAGGACAAGATCTACGCCTACCAGACCCTCTCGGACGACGAGCTGCTCGTCTACGAGAAGATCTACGGCATCCTGGCCGAGCGAGTCCCCAAGCCCGATCTCGTCATCTACCTCCAGATCTCGCTCGGCTCGCTCGTCCGCCGCATCGCCAGGGAAGGCGACTCGATCGAGAAGAACATCTCCGAGAAGTACCTCGAGGACATCGTCGAGGCCTTCGATTACTTCTTCTTCAACTACCAGGGGGCGCCCCTGCTCGTGGTCAAGGCCGACGACATCGACTTCGGCCGGGAGGAGGACGTGCTCGACCTCCTCGACCAGCTGCGCGACATGAAGAAAGCCTCGCTCTACTACGTCCCCCAGAGCTACGGCGGCAAGGGCGCGAAAAAAGGCTAAAAGGCGTAGAATGGGTCGCGGATAAGGCCCGGAGGCGGCGCGACCGCCCCGGGACCGGACCTTTTGCGACGGCGACAGACTTTACCTCAATCCCGCTCCGGGCGGGATGGGGAGAAAGGACGGACAATGGCCAACACGCCCGACGAACGCATCACCATCCCTCTGATCCAGGCCCGGAAGGCCGAGGGCCGCAAGATCGTCTGCCTGACGGCCTACGACTTCCCGACGGCCCGTATCCTGGATGAAGCCGGGGTCGACATCATCCTGGTCGGGGACACCCTGGGCATGGTCGTGCTGGGCTACGAGAACACCCTGCCCGTGACCATGGACGAGATGATCCATCACGCCCGGGCCGTGACCCGGGCCGTCCGCCGGTCCCTGGTCGTCGGCGACATGCCCTACTTCTCGTTCCACCTGGGCGCCGACGAGACCATCCGCAACGCCTCCCGCTTCCTCAAGGAGGCCGGCGCCGCGGCGGTCAAGATCGAAGGAGCCTCGAAGAAGCGGCTGAAGCTCGTCGAGGCCCTGGTCGAAGCCGAGATCCCGGTCATGGGCCACGTCGGGATGACGCCCCAATCCATCCATCGCTACGGGCGGTTCCGGGTCCGCGGCACGGCGGGCGAAGAGGCGCGGCGCATCGTCGAGGACGCCCGGGCCCTCGAGCGGGCCGGCGCCTTCGCCGTGGTCATCGAATCGGTGCCCGGGGAGGTCGGGGCCGAGATCACCCGAGCCCTGAGCGTCCCGACCATCGGCATCGGGGCCGGGGTGGGCTGCGACGGCCAGGTCCTGGTCCTCCACGACCTGATCGGCCTCTCGACCGGCCACCTGCCGAAGTTCGTCCGCAAGTACGCCGACGTCCACGGCGTCATCGCCGGGGCCGTCGGGGCCTACGCCGAGGACGTCCGGGCCGGACGCTTCCCGGACGACGCGACATCCTACCATCTCAAGCCGACGGCGCCGGCCGCCGGCCCGGCTCCGACGAGGGCCGCGGCGGCGCGCCGGAAGGGCCGGCCGCGGACCGGGCCTGAAGCCGGCCAGGGGAGGGCCAAGTGATCCGGGTGACGACCGTGGCCGGGATGAAGGACCTCGTCCGCCGCTGGCGGGGCGAGGGGAAGAGGATCGGCCTCGTCCCGACCATGGGCTATCTTCACGAGGGCCACCTGAGCCTTGTCCGCCGGTCGAAGTCGCGGTCGGACGTCACGGTCGTCAGCATCTTCGTCAATCCGGCCCAGTTCGGGCCCCGGGAGGATCTCCAGAAATATCCCCGGGATCTGGAGCGGGACGCGGCCCTGCTCGAAAAGGAAGGGGTGGACGCCGTTTTCTGCCCGACGGTCGGGGAGATGTATCCCGCCGGCTATAAGACCTACGTCCAGGTCACGGAATTAGAGGGTCGCCTGTGCGGGAAATCCCGCCCGGGCCATTTCCGCGGCGTGGCGACCGTCGTCCTGAAGCTGTTCAACATCGTCGAGCCGGCGCTGGCGTTCTTCGGCTGGAAGGACGCCCAGCAGGTCATCGTCCTGAAGAGGATGGCCGCGGACCTCGACCTGGGCGTCGAGATCGCGGCCTGCCCGCTCGTCCGGGAGCCGGACGGCCTGGCCATGAGCTCGCGGAACGCCTACCTGTCGCCGGAGGAGCGGAAGGCGGCTCCCGTCCTGTTCCGGAGCCTGGCCGCGGCGGAGAAGCTCGTCGCGGCGGGGGAGAGGGACGCGGCCAAGGTCGTCGCCGGCATCCGGTCGGCGATCGAGGCCGAGCCGCTGGCCAGGGTCGACTACGTCGAGGCGGTCAGCCTGGAAACGCTGGAGCCCGTGGCCGAGCTGGCCGGGGAGGTTCTCGTGGCCCTGGCCGTCTTCGTCGGAACGACCCGCCTCATCGACAATGTCCGTCTCCGCGTTTGAGGAGGATGCCATGCTCAGAGCTTTCCTGCGCTCCAAGGTCCATCGGGCCGCGGTGACGCGCGTCGACGTCGGGTACGAAGGCAGCCTGTCCCTCGATGAAGACGTCATGGCGGCCGCCGGGCTGCGGCCGTACGAGCGGATCGAGGTCTGGAACGTCACCAACGGCAAGCGCTTCACGACCTACCTCATCCGGGGGGAGAAGGGGGCCCGGCAGGTCGGGGTCTTCGGCGCCGCGGCCCACAAGGTCGCCGTGGGGGACATCATCATCATCGCCGCCTACGGCTACGTGGGCGAGGCGGAAATGGAGAGCTTCAGTCCGAGGATCGTCCTCATGGGCGAGGGGAACACGATCGCCGAGGTCAAAGGAGCTTGATCAGGACGAAATACCCGGCCGTGATCAGGAAGATGACCAGGGTCAGGGCGAATATCGTCATGCCCAGGGCGGGCGCGAAGCGAAGCTGTTGGCGGTAGGCCTTGACGATCAGGAGCTTGACGAGCAGTATGGCGACCAGCCCGGCGGCCAGGATGAAATGGAAGGCGCCGCGGGTCGGGAGGCCGTCGCCTATCTCGACAAGGAAGTCCGCGCCCAGGACGGCCAGAGGCGCCAGGATGACGACGAAGGCCCAGCCGGCCTTCTTGTGGAGCCGTCGGAGCCGTTCCGACCGGGCTTCGCCTCCCGGCCGGCCGAATCGGGCCATCATGGCCAGGAAGGCGCAAAGGCCCGTCCCCAGGAACACAACGGCCAGAACGGTCTTGATCGCGTAATCGGACATCTCTCCCCCCTTCGAGCGTTCCCGTCAACGCTCAGTCGAGGTGGTAGTTCGGCGCCTCCTGGGTGATGACCACGTCGTGGACGTGGCTTTCCTTGAGCGAGGCCTGGGTGATCTTGATGAAGCGGGCCTTGGCCTTGAGGTCCTCGATCGTCCGGCAGCCGGCGTAGCCCATGCCGGCCTTGAGGCCGCCGACGAGCATCTGGACGATGACCGTGGTGCTGCCCTTGTAGGGCACGCGGCCCTCGATGCCCTCGGGGACGAGCTTGGCCCCCAGGGCCTGAAGGTCCTGCTGGTAGCGGTCGCTGCTCTTGCCTTCCTTCATCACCGCGATCGAGCCCATGCCCCGGTAGAGCTTGTAGGCCCGGCCCTGGTACATGACCACTTCGCCCGGGGCCTCCTCGGTCCCGGCCAGCAGGTTGCCGAGCATGACCGTGTCGGCGCCGGCGGCCAGGGCCTTGGTGACGTCGCCGGAATACTTGATGCCGCCGTCGGCGATGAGCGGGATGCCCGCCTTCCGAGTCACCTCGTAGACGTCGGAGATGGCCGTGATCTGGGGGATGCCGGCGCCGGTGATGATCCGGGTCGTGCAGATCGAGCCGGGCCCGACGCCGACCTTGATGCCGTCGACGCCGAGGTCGATCAGCTCCTCGGCCGCCCGGGCCGTGCCGATGTTCCCGGCCACGAGCTCCAGCGACGGGAACTCCTTCCGCAGCGTCCGCACGGCGTCCAGGACGCGCTGCGAGTGGCCGTGGGCGTTGTCGACGACGACCACGTCGCACTTGGCCGCGACCAGGGCCCGGGTCCGGTCGAGATGGTCGGCCCCGACGCCGACGGCCGCCCCGACCCGCAGTCGGCCCAGGCTGTCCTTGGCCGCGTCCGGGTACTGGATGCGCTTGAGGATGTCCTTGTACGTGATCAGGCCCTTGAGGTGGTAGCCTTCGTCGACGACCAGGAGCTTCTCGATCTTGTGCTCGTGGAAGACCTTCTCGGCGTCCTCGAGCGAGGTGCCGACCGGCACCGTGACCAGGCGGCGGGTCATGATTCTCTCGACCGGCAGGCTGAGCCGGCTCTCGAAGCGGATGTCGCGGTTGGTCAGGATGCCGACCAGCTTGTTGGCTTCGTCGGTGATGGGCAGCCCGGAGATGTGGTGCTCGCGCATGACCTCCAGGGCCCGGGCGACCGTGTCCTGCGGCCGCAGGGTGATGGGCTCGACGACCATGCCGCTCTCGTGCCGCTTGACCTTGTCGACCTCCTCGGCCTGGCTCTCGATGGACATGTTGCGGTGGATGATGCCGAGGCCGCCCTGCTGGGCCAGGGCGATGGCCATCCGCGACAGGGTCACGGTGTCCATGGCCGCGCTGACGACCGGGATGTTGAGGGTGATATGCCGGCTGAGCCGCGTGGCCACCTGGGCCTGGGCCGGGGCCACGGCGGACTTGGCCGGCAGGATGAGGACGTCGTCGAAGGTGAGGGCTTCCCTGATCTTGTCGTCGAGCATGGCTCCTCCTGGTTCCCGGGATCAGTGCTTGTGCCGCTTGCCGGGGATCATGGCCCGGGCCTGCTTGGCCCGCTGGCCCGACGGTCCCGTCGGCTGTTGGTAATAGACCGGAGTCTGGCGCCGCACCGGCGCCGGCTGGTCGAGGACCGGCTGGATGAGGAAGACGTAGCGGACGGCGTCCTCCTCGATCCGGTCGAGCATGGACTGGAACATCTCGAAGCCCTCTTTCTTGTACTCGATGAGGGGGTCCTTCTGGCCGTAGCCCCTGAGGCCGATGCCCTCCTTGAGATGGTCCATCTCGAGCAGGTGGTCCTTCCACTGCGAGTCGATGACCTGGAGAAGGATCATCCGCTCGAACTCGCGCATGAACGGCCCGAGCTGCTTTTCCTTGGCCTCGAAGGCGGCCTTGACGGCCTTGAGGATCGCGTCCTGGAGGCCGGCGTGGACGACCGTGGACCAGTCGATCCCCAGCGTCTCGCTGTCCACGCCGAACTGGGCCTGGAGGGCCTGGCGCAGGCCGGCCCGGTCCCAGTCCTCCGGCGCGGCGTCCTTGTTGGCGTGGGTGTCGAGCAGCCACTCGACCAGGCTGTCCACGAGACCGAGGAAATATTCGCGCTGGTCCGCGCCCTCGAGGATCTTGCGGCGCTGGCCGTAGATCGTCTCGCGCTGCTTGTTCATGACGTCGTCGTACTCGAGGAGGTGCTTGCGGACCGTGAAGTTCTGGCCCTCGACCTGCTTCTGGGCCCGCTCGATGGCCCGGGTGATCATGGGGTGCTCGATGGGCACGCCGTCGCCCATGCCGATGCGGGCCATGAGGCCGGAGATGCGCTCGCTGCCGAAGATGCGCATCAGGTCGTCCTCGAGCGAGAGGTAGAAGCGGGACGAGCCCGGGTCGCCCTGGCGGCCGGCGCGGCCGCGGAGCTGGTTGTCGATGCGCCGGGCCTCGTGGCGCTCGGTGCCGAGGACGTGCAGGCCGCCGAGGGCCACGACGGCCTCGTGCTCCTTCCGGGTGACGGCCGTGACCTCGGCCAGGATCTTCTGGTACTGGGCCTCGACCTGCTCCGGCGCGGCCTTGGCCGGGTCGAGGCCGCTCTTCTTGAGCTGCTCGCGGGCCAGGTATTCGGGGTTGCCGCCGAGCAGGATGTCGACGCCGCGGCCGGCCATGTTCGTGGCGATGGTGACGGCCCCGACGCGGCCGGCTTGGGCGATGATCGAGGCTTCCTGCTCGTGGTACTTGGCGTTCAGGACAACGTGGCGGACGTTCTTGCGGCGGAGAAGCGTGCTCAGGTGCTCCGACTTCTCGATCGAGATCGTGCCGACGAGGACGGGACGGCCCTTGGCGTTGAGGTCGATGATCTCCTCGGCCACCGAGGTCCACTTCTCGCCGCCCGTGCGGTAGATGACGTCCGGGTTCTCCAGGCGGATGAGCGTCTTGTTGGTCGGGATCTCGATGACGTCGAGGCCGTAGATGTGGCGGAACTCCTCCCGCTCGGTGGCCGCCGTGCCCGTCATGCCGGCCAGCTTCTTGTACATGCGGAAGTAGTTCTGGAAGGTCACCGAGGCCAGGGTCTGGTTCTCGTCCTCGACCTTGACCCGCTCCTTGGCCTCGAGGGCCTGGTGGAGCCCGTCGCTGTAGCGCCGGCCCGGCATGAGCCGGCCGGTGAACTCGTCGACGATGACGACCTTGCCGTCCTGGATCATGTAGTCGACGTCCAGCTTGAAGAGGTGGTGGGCCTTGAGGGCCGTGTTGAGGGCGTGGACGTACTCCATGTTGGCCATGTCGTAGAGGTTCGCGACCCCCAGGGCCCGCTCGGCCTCGGCCACGCCGGCCTCCTGGACGGAGACCGTCCGGCTCTTCTCGTCGATGGTGAAGTGCTTGTCCTTCTGGAGGCGGCGGACGACGGCGTCGATCCGGGTGTAGAGCTGGGTCGATTCGTTGGTCGGACCGGAGATGATGAGCGGCGTCCGGGCCTCGTCGATGAGGATGCTGTCGACCTCGTCGACGATGGCGTAGTTGAACTCGCGCTGGGCCAGGTCGGCCAGGCGGAACTTCATGTTGTCGCGGAGGTAGTCGAAGCCGAACTCGTTGTTCGTGCCGTAGGTGATGTCGGCCCGGTAGGCCGTGTAGCGCTCGGCGTCGCCGAGGTCGTGCTGGATCGTCCCGACGGTCAGGCCGAGGAAGCGGTAGATAGCCCCCATCCACTCGGTGTCGCGCTTGGCCAGGTAATCGTTGACCGTGACGATGTGGACGCCCTTGCCGGTCAGGGCGTTGAGGTAGGCGGGCAGGGTGGCGACGAGCGTTTTTCCTTCGCCCGTCTTCATCTCGGCGATCATGCCCTGGTGGAGGACCATGCCGCCGATGAGCTGGACGTCGAAGTGGCGCATCTTCGTCGTCCGGCGGGAGGCCTCGCGGACGACGGCGAAGGCCTCGGGCAGGAGGTCGTCGAGCCCGGCGCCCTGGGCCAGCTTCTCCCGGAACTCGGCGGTCTTCCCCCGCAGCTGGTCGTCGGTCAGGGGCTGGATGCGGGGCTCGAGGTCGTTGACGGCCGCCACGAGCGGCCGGATCTTCTTGAGGGCGCGGTCGTTGTCGGTGCCGAAGATCTTACGATAAATCCACTTGTACATTTACCATTAAGTAGCAAAAAGACCCCGGGAAGTCAATTTGCCCGGCCGCCCCGTTGACAGGCCCGGCCGGCGGGCTTACACTCCGGGAGGGTCAAGCCTTCGCAGGGGGGAGGGAAGGGCATGAAACGACTCATTCTGGCCCTGTTGGCCGCGGCGGCGCTCGGCGCCGGGGGCGGGCTCCCGGCCCAGTTCACCGCGACTGAGCAGGCGGCTTACGACGAAGGAGAGGACTTCCTCAGGACGGCCCGGATCGTCGGCGAGGAAAGGCTGACCGGCCGCATGGCCGTGACCCAGCCGTGGGTCCTGACGCTCGAAAAGGACGGGGTCCGGCAAAAGGCGGTCTGGAAGGACGTGCTGGGGGAAAGGGTGGCCGGGTTCAAGGAGACCTGGAAGGGCGAGATCGCCGCCTACCGGCTCAGCCGCGCCCTGGGCCTCCACATGGTCCCGCCGACGGTCGAGCGGGAGTTCCGCGGCCGGCGCGGATCATGCCAGCTCTGGGTGGCCGCCTGGAACAACCTGGAAACGATCATGAAGGCGAAGCTCGTTCCTCCGGTCTCCAAGGCCACGAGCTTCGCCCGGGCGCTCTGCCTGCAGCGGGCCTTCGACAACCTCATCTACAACATCGACCGGCACCAGAGGAACTACCTCGTCACCGAGGACTGGCGCATAGTCCTCATCGACCATTCCCGGTCGTTCGGGACGGCCAGAAAGCTCATCTACGACGAGAAGTACCGGGAAGGGCCGAACTTCATCATGGCCAGCCTGCCCCGGGGATTCGTCGAGGCCCTCAGGAGCCTGACCGAGGAGAGCCTCCGGTCGGCGGTCGGGGAGTACCTGAGCGGCGGCGAGGTCGCCGCCGTCATGGCCCGGCGCGACCTGATCGTCGCCTGGCTCGACAAGCGCATCGCCGCTATCGGCGAGGTCAAGGTCCTGTATTGAAAGCGGTCCCCCGGGGGCGGCCTTGACTTCCCGGCCGGATTTCCTATAAAATCAGTAGGAAATAATCGGAGCGGACGAGCCGGCTCTCCGCTCCGAGGCTTATCTCGGATAAACTGGACCGTCGGAGAAGGAATGACCCTGCTTGATGCGCCGGCCGGCGAACCCCTGCGGATCGTCGATCTCTGCGGCGGCGAGGCCGTCCGCCGCCGGCTTCTGGCCCTCGGCTTTCACCGGGACGATCTCATCCAGCTCGACGGCCGGGCCATCCTCCGGGGCCCGCTCCTTGTCCGCAACTGCGCCTCGGACACCACCGTCGCTCTGGGCCGCGGCGTGGCCCGCCAGGTCGTCGTCGAGCCCGCCCATGAGCCGGCCTGAGGTCCCGACCGTCGTCTTCGTCGGCCAGCCCAACGGCGGCAAGAGCACCCTCTTCAACTCCCTGGCCGGGCCCAAGGCCGAGACCTCGAATTTCCCGGGAACGTCCGTCAAGCACACCCACAGCCGCGTCGTCCTGGACGGCCGTCCCCTAGACATCGTCGACCTGCCGGGGACCTACAGCCTCTGCCCGGCGGACCCGGCCGAGCGCGTCGCCCTGACGCACCTGTTCTCGGAGCGGCCGGACCTCATCGTCAACGTCGTCGACGCCTCGACGTTCAGCCGCGGCCTGGAGCTGACCCTCGAGCTCATCGAGCTCGGCCGGCCCATGGTCATCGCCCTCAACATGATCGACGTGGCCGAGCGCCGGGGCGTCGAGATCGACGCGGCCGAGGTGGAACGGCTCCTGGGGGTGCCGGTCGTGCCGACGATCGCGGCCTACGGGCGCGGCGTCCGCGAGCTCGTCGACCGGTCGTTCGAGGTCCTCGACCGGGGCCGGCCGCCGCGGCCGCCGCGCTACGCCGCCGACGTCGAAGACGTCATCGCCGGGATAGAGCAGGCCCTGCCGCCGACCTTCCCGGCGGCCCCCAACCCGCGCTTCGTCGCCGTCAAGCTCATCGAGATGGCCGGCCAGGGCTGCGCCTCGTACCTGGGCGAGGTCGAGCCGGAGGTCCAGGCGGCCGTCGAGCGCGGGCGCGAGACCCTGGCCCGGAGGCGCGGCGCCCCGGCCTACGAGGTCATCGCGGCCGAACGGCACCACCAGGCCATGAAGCTGGCCGAAGAGACCGGCAAGGTCCGCCACGGCCGGCGCCTGACCCGGGACAAGCGGATCGATGCCGTGCTCATGCATCCCTTCCTCGGCTACGTCATCCTGGCCGCCGTGTTCCTGGCCTTCTTTTTCGTCATATTCCGGATCGGCAGCCCTCTCGAAACGCTCCTCCTTAAGCCCTTCGCCGCGCTCCGCTCCGGGCTCGCGGCGCGCCTCGGGAACGGCCTGGCGTTCTATCTCGCGGAAGGGCTCGTCCAGGGCGTCGGCGGCGGGATCGGCATCGTCCTGCCGTACTTCCTGCCGCTCCTCCTGCTCATGGCGGCGCTCGAGGACAGCGGCTACCTGGCCCGGGCCGGGTTCCTCCTGGACGCCTTCATGCATCGGATCGGGCTGCACGGCAAGTCGGTCTCGCCGTTCATCCTGGGCTTCGGCTGCAACGTCCCGGCCATCGTCTCGACCCGCGGCCTCGAGTCCCGGCGGGACCGGGTGCTGACCTCGATCCTGATCCCCTTCATTCCCTGCTCGGCCCGGACGACGATCGTCCTGGCCCTGATCGCCTTCTACCTCGGACCGCTCTGGGCGGCGGGCTTCTACGCGGCCAACATCCTGGTCGTGGCCCTGGCCGGCTGGGCCGTCAGCCGGTTCATGACCGAGCCCTCGCCCGGGCTGATCCTGGAGATCCCGTCGCTCAAGGCGCCGCGCCCCGGCGCCCTGCTCCGCAAGACCGGGCTCCAGGTCCTCTCGTTCATCAGGTTCGCCTGGCCCCTGCTCATCGGCGGCAGCCTGGTCCTGAGCCTGCTCGTCTACTTCCGCGCCGACCGCTGGATCAACGACCTCCTGGCCCCGCTGGTCGTCCGGGGCCTGGGACTGCCGCACGAGCTGGGCGTGACGCTCGTCTTCGGCTTCCTTCGCAAGGAGCTGTCGCTGATCATGATGCTCCAGGCGCTCGGCGTCGATTACACCAACCTGCTCTCGGTCGTCAGCCGCGAGCAGATCGTCGTCTTCACCGTCTTCATCAGCTTCTTCATCCCCTGCCTGTCCACGTTCGTCATGCTGTGGAAAGAGACGGGGAAGAAGTGGGCCTTCGTTTCGGCCGGCTTGAGCATCGCCGTGGCGCTGGCCCTGAGCTGGCTCGTCCGGCTGGTTCTTTAGGTTCTCCTCCCAATTTCGGGAGAATCCCTCTCTTCGGCTAGGCTCAGTGCATTGCCTCTAGCTCCCCGGCCGGCGCGGAGCGGACTCTTGGGAGCGTAGGTCAGGATCACGGCCGAGCGCTCGAGGCCGGGATCCTGAGAAATATCTTCTATGATAGCGAAACGCAAGCCCCCCGTTTCTTTTTCCTTCTTTTCATCTCTTCCTCTGGCTGCCTCGGTTTCATGAACCACCCTTCTATCCGCGCCATGATGCGCATCATAGCATTCGATCT